>ERZ1370068.2713-contig-1846_pt1 | contig 31862 bp, 42 predicted proteins | sample MGYA00561227_ERZ1370068 | MGnify/ENA primary metagenome ERZ1370068 (study PRJEB38410, sample SAMEA6850437) | metagenome | study: Metagenomic assessment of the ecological functions of the soil: analysis of the soil microbiota associated with the...
CGGCGATCATGGGCAAGAAGGACGACCTGCGCGGCCTCAAGGAGAACGTCATCGTCGGACGCCTCATCCCGCGCGGGAACGGGCCTGCGCTACCACGCCGACGCGCAGAAGAAGGACGTCGAGCCGCGGTCGAGCGCATCCTTCGGCTTTCCGCTCGACGAGGCCGACGTCGGGCAGCGAGCAGGTTGCTTGACGGAAATGAGCATAAACCCCTAAAATTAGAGAGCTTTTTCCCGCCAGGACGCCGTAAGGGCGCTTCTGGCGGATGGCCTCTCAGGGGCCCGACAAACCAACGCGATTCGAGAAAACATGCCGACGATCAATCAGTTGCTGCGCAAAGCCGCGCAAGAAGGTGCAGACCAAGAGCAAGGTTCCGGCGCTCGGCGGCAGCCCGCAGAAGCGCGGCGTGTGCACGCGCGTCTACACCACGACCCCGAAGAAGCCGAACTCGGCGCTGCGCAAGGTCGCCAAGGTGCGCCTGACCAACGGCTACGAGGTCATCAGCTACATCGGCGGCGAAGGCCACAACCTGCAGGAGCACTCGGTGGTGCTGATCCGCGGCGGCCGCGTGAAGGACTCTGCCGGGCGTGCGCTACCACATGGTGCGCGGCAGCCTCGACACCGCCGGCGTCAAGGACCGCAAGCAGTCGCGCTCGAAGTACGGCGCCAAGCGAGCCCAAGGCCGCGTTAACCGCCGAGCACGCAACATTCAGACGGACAGAACCTATGCCGCGCCGCAGAGAAATCCCCAAACGCGAGATCCTGCCGGATCCGAAGCACAAGAGCGAGGAAGTCGCCAAGTTCATGAACGTGCTGATGACGCGCGGCAAGAAGTCGGTCGCCGAGCGCATCCTGTACGGCGCGCTCGACACGATCGCGAAGAAGTCGCGGCAAGGACGCCTTCGAGGTCTTCAGCGCCGGCGATCAACAACGTGAAGCCGATGGTGGAGGTGAAGAGCCGCCGCGTCGGCGGCGCCAACTACCAGGTGCCGGTCGAAGTGCGCCCGGTGCGCCGCACGGCGCTGTCGATGCGCTGGATCCGCGAGGCGGCGCGCAAGCGCGGCGAGAAGAGCATGGCGCAGCGCCTGGCCAACGAGCTGATGGAAGCCGCCGAGGGCCGCGGCGGCGCGGTGAAGAAGAAGGAAGAAGTGCACCGCATGGCCGAGGCCAACAAGGCCTTCGCCCACTACCGCTTCTAAAGAGCGAATCAACCGCTCGCGATGCCGCTTGAGAAGGGCAAGCGGCATCAGACGAAGAGAGATTCATCGTGGCCCGCAAGACACCCATCGAACGCTACCGCAACATCGGGATCTCGGCGCACATCGACGCCGGCAAGACCACGACCACGGAGCGCATCCTGTTCTACACCGGGGTGTCCCACAAGATGGGCGAGGTGCACGACGGCGCGACCGTGATGGACTGGATGGAGCAGGAGCGCGAGCGCGGCATCACGATCACGTCGGCCGCGACGACCTGCTTCTGGAAGGGGATGGACAACAGCTATCCCGAGCACCGCATCAACATCATCGACACGCCCGGCCACGTCGACTTCACCATCGAGGTCGAGCGCTCGCATGCGCGTGCTCGACGGCGCGTGCATGGTGTACGACTCGGTCGGCGGCGTGCAGCCGCAGTCGGAGACCGTGTGGCGCCAGGCCAACAAGTACAAGGTGCCGCGCCTCGCGTTCGTCAACAAGATGGACCGCGTCGGCGCCGACTTCTTCAAGGTCTACCGACCAGATGAAGGAGCGCCTGCGCGCCAATCCGGTGCCGATCCAGATTCCGATCGGCGCCGAGGACAAGTTCGAGGGCGTGGTCGACCTCGTGCAAGATGAAGGCGATCTACTGGGACGAAGCGTCGCCAGGGCATGAAGTTCGAGTTCCGCGAGATTCCCGCGGAGCTCGCTCGAGCTCGCCAAGGAATGGCGCGAGAAGATGGTCGAGGCCGCCGCCGAGGCCGACGAAGAGCTCATGAACAAGTACCTCGAGGGCGGCGAGCTCTCGACCGAGGAGATCAAGAAGGCGCTGCGCAAGCGCACGATCGCCAACGAGATCGTGCCGATGCTGTGCGGCTCGCGCGTTCAAGAACAAGGGCGTGCAGGCGATGCTCGACGCCGTCATCGACTACATGCCCGCGCCGACCGACATCCCGCCGGTGACGGGCGAGCTCGAGAACGGCAAGGAAGGCGAGCGCAAGGCGTCCGACGACGAGCCGTTCGCGGGCCTCGCGTTCAAGATCATGACCGACCCGTACGTCGGCCAGCTCATCTTCTTCCGCGTGTATTCGGGCGTGGTGCAATTCGGGCGACATCGATCTACAACCCGATCAAGGACAAGAAGGAGCGCATCGGGCGGCTGCTGCAGATGCACGCCAACCAGCGCGAGGAGATCAAGGAAGTGCGCGCCGGCGACATCGCCGCGGCCGTGGGCCTGCGCGAAGCGACGACCGGCGACACGCATCTGCGATCCGGACAACGATCGATCATCCTCGAGCGGATGATCTTCCCGGAGCCGGTGATCTCGCAGGCGGTGGAGCCCAAGACCAAGGCCGACCAGGAGAAGATGGGCATCGCGCTGAATCGCCTCGCGCAGGAAGACCCGTCGTTCCGCGTGCACACCGACGAAGAAGTCAGGCCAGACGATCATCTCCGGCATGGGCGAGCTGCACCTCGAGATCCTCGTCGACCGCATGAAGCGCGAGTTCGGCGTCGAGGCGAGCGTCGGCAAGCCGCAGGTCGCGTATCGCGAGACGATCCGCAAGCCGGTCGCCGAGGTCGAAGGCAAGTTCATCAAGCAATCGGGCGGCCGCGGCCAGTACGGCCACGTGGTGCTCAAGATCGAGCCGCAGGAGCCACGGCAAGGGCTTCGAGTTCGTCGACGCCATCAAGGGCGGCGCGGTGCCGCGCGAATTCATTCCGGCGGTCGAGAAGGGGCTGCGCGAAACGCTGCCGGCCGGCGTGCTCGCCGGGTATCCGGTGGTCGACGTCAAGGTCACGCTCGTTCGACGGCTCGTACCACGAGGTCGACTCGAACGAGAACGCGTTCAAGATGGCCGCGTCGATGGCGCTTCAAGGAAGGCATGCGCCGCGCAAACCCGGTGCTGCTCGAGCCGATGATGGCGGTCGAGGTCGAGACGCCCGAGAACTTCATGGGCAACGTGATCGGCGACCTGATCGTCGCGCCGCGGCATGATGCAGGGCATGGAGGACGTCGCCGGCACGCATGGTGATCAAGGCCGAGGTGCCGCTCGCGGAGATGTTCGGCTACTCGACCGACGCTGCGCTCGCTGTCGCAGGGCCGCGCCACGTACACGATGGAGTTCAAGCACTACGCCGAGGCGCCGAAGAACGTCGCCGAGTCGATCATCAACCAGAAAGCTGCTGCTGACTGACCGTACAGAGGAAATCGATCATGGCAAAGGGCAAATTCGAGCGTACGAAGCCGCACGTGAACGTGGGCACGATCGGTCACGTGGATCACGGCAAGACGACGCTGACGGCGGCGATGACGCTGGTGCTGTCGAAGAAGTTCGGCGGCGAGGCGAGGGCCTACGACCAGATCGACAACGCGCCGGAGGAGAAGGCGCGCGGGATCACGATCAACACGGCGCACGTGGAGTACGAGACGTCGAAGCGCCACTACGCGCACGTGGACTGCCCGGGCCACGCCGACTACGTGAAGAACATGATCACGGGTGCGGCGCAGATGGATGGCGCGATCCTGGTGGTGTCAGCGCGGCCGACGGCCCGATGCCGCAGACGCGCGAGCACATCCTGCTGGCCCGCCAGGTGGGCGTGCCCTACATCGTCGTGTACATGAACAAGGCCGACATGGTCGACGACAAGGAGCTCCTGGAGCTCGTTGAGGTCGAGGTGCGCGAGCTCCTGTCGCAAGTACAAGTTTCCCGGCGACAAGACCCCGATCATCATCGGCTCGCGCGCTGAAGGCGCTGGAGGGCGACACGGGCGAGCTGGGCGAGCAGTCGATCATGAAGCTGGCCGACGCGCTGGACAGCTACATCCCGACCCCGGAGCGCGCGATCGACGGGCGCGTTCCTGATGCCGGTGGAGGACGTGTTCTCGATCTCCGGGCGCGGCACGGTGGTGACCGGGCGCGTGGAGCGCGGGGTCGTGCAAGGTGGGCGACGAGATCGAGATCGTGGGCCTGAAGCCGACGCTCAAGACGGTGTGCACGGGCACGGAGATGTTCAGGAAGCTGCTGGACCAGGTGCAGGCGGGCGACAACGTGGGCGATGCTGCTGCGCGGCACCAAGCGCGAGGAAGTCGAGCGCGGCCAGGTGCTGGCCAAGCCCGGCTCGATCACCCCGCACACGAAGTTCGAGTGCGAGGTGTACGTGCTCAGCAAGGAAGAGGGCGGGCGCCACACGCCGTTCTTCAACGGCTACCGGCCGCAGTTCTACTTCCGCACCACCGACGTGACCGGGCAGCTGGAGCTGCCGGCGGGCACCGAGATGGTGATGCCGGGCGACAACATCAAGATGACGGTGACGCTGATCGCGCCCGATCGCGATGGAAGAGAAGCTGCGCTTCGCCATCCGCGAAGGCGGCCGCACCGTCGGCGCCGGCGTCGTCTCCAAAGATCTCGAGTAGCCGCAGATAGAGAGACACATGGCCCAAGCCCTGCCAAGCAGAAGATCCGCATCCGCCTCAAGGCGTTCGACTACAAGCTGATCGACCAGTCGGCGCTCGAGATCGTGGAGACCGCCAAGCGCACCGGCGCCGTGGTGAAGGGCCCCGTGCCCATGCCCACGCGCATCGAGCGCTTCGACATCCTGCGCTCGCCGCACAAGAACAAGACCTCGCGCGACCAGTTCGAGATCCGCACGCACCTGCGCCTCATGGACATCATCGAGCCCACCGACAAGACCGTGGACGCGCTGATGAAGCTCGACCTCCCGGCGGGCGTGGACGTCGAGATCAAGCTGTAGCTGCAATGCTGTATGATCGAACGTTTTACTGCAGTCCGGCGGCCGCACGGGTCCCGGAGCACGGAAGGTGAAGGGCCGGCCAATCGGTAGCTGGCACCGCCGAGAGCGATCCGGCGGCAAACATAGAAAGGAACGCAAGATGAGTCTCGGTCTCGTCGGCCGCAAGGTCGGCATGATGCGCATCTTCAAGGACGACGGCACGTCCGTCCCCGTGACGGTGCTCGACTGCAGCGGCAACCGCGTCGCGCCAGATCAAGATCCGAAGGAAGCCGACGGCTACGTCGGCGGTCCAGGTCGCGTTCGGCAAGCGCCGCGCGCACCGCGTGACCAAGGCGCATGGCGGGCCACTTCGCCAAGGCGGGCGTCGAAGCCGGCAGCGGAGCTGCGCGAGTTCCGCGTGCCGCCGAGAAGCCGTCGGCGAGCTCAAGGTCGGCGCCGAGCTCAAGGTCGACATGTTCCAGCCCGGCCAGAAGGTGGACGTGTCCGGCACCACCATCGGCAAGGGCTTCGCCGGCGTCATCAAGCGCCACCACTTTTCGTCGAACCGCGCCTCGCACGGCAACTCGCTTTCGCACAACAGCGCCGGCTCGATCGGCATGGCGCAGGACCCGGGCCGCGTGTTTCCCGGGCAAGCGCATGTCCGGCCACCTCGGCAACGTGAACCGCACCGATCCAGCTGCTGGAAGTCGCGCGCGTGGACGCCGAGCGCTCGCTCATCATGGTCAAGGGCTCGGTGCCCGGCGCGAAGAACGGCGCCGTCGATCGTGCGCCCGAGCGTGAAGGCCAAGGCGCCGAAGGCCGCGAAGGGAGCCAAATAATGGAACTCAAGGTCATCAACGAGAAGGGCGAGGCGCAGAAGCCGCGTCGACGCTTCCGAGGCAGCTCTTCGGTCGCGACGTACAACGAGTCGCTCGTCCACCAGGTCGTCGTCGCGTACAGCGCCAACGGCCGCCAGGGCACGCGCGCAGCAGAAGACGCGCAGCGAAGTGCGCCACTCGACGCAGCAAGCCGTGGCGCCAGAAGGGCACCGGCCGCGCGCGCGCGGGCATGACGTCGAGCCCGCTGTGGCGCGGCGGCGGACGCATCTTCCCGAACAAGCCGGACGAGAACTTCACGCAGAAGCTCAACCGCAAGATGTATCGCGCCGGCATGGCGTCGATCCTCTCGCAGCTCGTGCGCGAGGAGCGCCTGTCGGTGATCGAGGGCTTCACCATCGACGAGCCCAAGACCAAGGCTGCTCGCCGGCAAGCTGCACGCAGCATGGGCATGGAGCGACGTCCTGATCCTCACCGACAAGCTCGACGAGAACCTCTTCCTGTCCTCGCGCAACCTGCCCAACGTGCTGGTGCTCGAGGCGCGCCACGCCGATCCGGTGAGCCTCATGCACGTTCGAGAAGGTCCTCGTCACCAAGGCCGCGGTGCAAGCACCTCGAGGAGGCGCTGGCATGAACCAGGAAAGACTGATGAAGGTGATCGTCGCGCCCGGTGATCTCCGAGAAGGCGACGCTGGTGGGCGAGACCGCACCGCCAGGTCGTGTTCGAGGTCCTGCCCGACGCGACCAAGGCCGAGATCAAGGCCGCCGTGGAGCTGCTCTTCAAGGAGCAGAAGGTCGAGGTGGGCGCGGTCAACGTCGTGAACGTGAAGGGCAAGGAGAAGCGCCACGGGCGCTTCATCGGCCGCCGCAAGGCCATCAAGAAGGCGTACGTGAGCCTGCAAGGGCGAAGGCGACATCAACTTCGTGGAAGGAGTGGCCTGACCATGGCTCTCGTCAAGACCAAGCCCGACCTCGGCCGGCCGCCGCTCGATGGTGAAGGTCGTGAACGCCGACCTGCACAAGGGCGCGCCGTACGCGCCGCTCGTCGAGGCGCTGCACAAGCGCGCCGGCCGCAACCACATGGGCAACATCACCACCCGCCACCAGGGCGGCGGGCACAAGCACCACTACCGCATCATCGATTTCCGCCGCGACAAGGACGGGATCCCGGCGAAGGTCGAGCGGCTCGAGTACGACCCGAACCGCAGCGCCAACATCGCGCTGCTCTGCTACGCCGACGGCGAGCGCCGCTACATGATCGCGCCCAAGGGCCTCACGGTCGGCCAGAAGGTCGAGAGCGGCTCGGAGGCGCCGATCAAGTCGGGCAACGCGCTGCCGCTGCGCAACATCCCGGTGGGCACGACGGTGCACTGCGTCGAGATGCTGCCCGGCAAGGGCGCGCAGATCGCGCGTGCCGCGGGCGCCGGCGTGCAGCTGCTCGCGCGTGAAGGCGACTACGCGCAGCTGCGCATGCGCTCCGGCGAGATCCGCCGCGTGCACGTGAACTGCCGCGCCACGATCGGCGAAGTGGGCAACGAGGAGCACAACCTGCGCCAGATCGGCAAGGCCGGCGCCAACCGCTGGCGCGGCATCCGCCCGACGGTGCGCGGCGAGACGATGAACCCGGTCGATCACCCGCTCGGCGGCCGCACGCGCGGCAACCGGCATCCGGTGTCGCCGTGGGGACAGCCCGCCAAGGGCAAGAAGACCCGCACCAACAAGCGCACGCAGGTCGATGATCGTGCGCAGCCGCCACAAGAAGGCGTAAGGGGCAACCATGGCACGCTCAATCAAGAAAGGCCCGTTCGTCGACGGGCACCTGCATGCAGAAGGTGGAGGCCGCGCAGGCCGCCGAAGGACAAGCGCCCGATCAAGACCTGGTCGCGCCGCTCCACCGATCCTTCCCGATTTCGTCGGCCTCACGATCGCGGTCCACAACGGCAAGCAGCACATCCCCGTGTACGTGACCGAGAACATGGTCGGCCACAAGCTCGGCGAGTTCGCGCTGACGCGCACCTTCAAGGGCCACTCGGCCGACAAGAAGGTCAGGCGCTCCGGCGGCGGCACCCGCCCGCGCCTGCGCGCTGCCCCGGCGCGAAGAAGTAAGGAGACGCGACGATGAACGTCCAAGCGAAACTCTACGGCGTGCGGCTCTCGGCCCAGAAGGGCCGCCTCGTCGCCGACCTCGTGCGCGGCCAGCCCATCGGCAGCGCGCTCAACATCCTCGCCTTCACGCCGAAGAAGGGCGCCAAGATCATCAAGAAGGTGCTCGAGAGCGCGATCGCCAACGCCGAGCACAACAACGGCGCCGACATCGACGAGCTCGAAGATCACCAGCGATCTGCGTGGAGAAGGGCCCGGTGCTCAAGCGCTTCCAGGCGCGCGCCAAGGGCCGCGGCAACCGCATCGTGAAGCCCACCTGCCACGTCTTCCTCACGGTCGGCGACGGGAAAAGGACTAGCCATGGGACAGAAGATCAATCCGGTCGGGTTTCGCCTCTCGGTCAACCGCAACTGGGCCTCGAAGTGGTTCGCGAACACCAAGAACTTCCCCGGCATGCTCGCCGAGGACATCAAGGTGCGCGAGTACCTCAAGAAGAAGCTCTCGCACGCCGCGGTCGGCAAGCGTGGTGATCGAGCGCCCGTCGAAGAACGCGCGCATCACGATCTACTCGGCGCGCCCGGGCGTCGTGATCGGCAAGAAGGGCGAGGACATCGAAGGCCTGCGCAACGCGCTGCAGAAGCTGATGGGCGTGCCGGTGCACGTGAACATCGAGGAGATCCGCAAGCCTGAGCTCGACGCGCAGCTCATCGCCGACTCGATCACGGGCCAGCTCGAGAAGCGCGTGATGTTCCGCCGCGCCATGAAGCGCGCGATGCAGAACGCCATGCGCCTGGGCGCCCAGGGCATCAAGATCACCAGCGCCGGGCGCCTGAACGGCGCGGAGATCGCGCGCACGGAGTGGTACCGCGAAGGCCGCGTGCCGCTGCACACGCTGCGCGCGCGACATCGAGTACGGCTTCTCGGAAGCCGCAGACCACCTACGGCACGATCGGCGTCCAGGTCCTCGTCTTCAAGGGCGAGGTGCTCGGCAAGGGCGAGCAGCCCGCCGCGCCGCCGCCCGAGGCCGAGAAGAAACCCAGCCGGAAACCAGGGGTGAGACATGCTGCAGCCAGCTAGAAGGAAATACCGCAAGGAGCAGAAGGGCCGCAACAAGGGTGTCGCCACCCGCGGCGCCAAGGTCTCCTTCGGCGAGTTCGGACTGAAGGCCATCGGCCGCGGGCGCCTCACGGCGCGCCAGATCGAGGCCGCGCGCCGCGCGATGACGCGCCACATCAAGCGCGGCGGGCGCGTCTGGATCCGCATCTTCCCGGACAAGCCGATCTCCAAGAAGCCGGCCGAGGTCCGCATGGGCAACGGCAAGGGCTCGCCCGAGTACTTCGTGGCCGAGATCGTGCCGGGCAAGGTGCTCTACGAGATGGACGGGGTGGAAGAGTCGCTGGCCCGCGAGGCGTTCACGCTCGCCGCCGCGAAGCTGCCGATCCGCACGGCGTTCGTGCAACGCACTGATCGGCTGACGGAGGATACGACATGAGCAAGAACGACGAGCTGCGCTCGCAAGAGCGTCGAAGAGCTGGAACAAGGAGCTGCTGGAGCTGCGCCGCGCGCAGTTCGGCCTGCGCATGCAGCTGGCCACGCAGAGCCTCACCGAAGAACAGCGAGATCGAGCGCGTGCGCCGCCAGATCGCGCGCGTGCACACCTTCCTCACCGAGAAGTCGAAAGCGAGCGCCGAAATGAGCGAGCCCGCGAAGGCGCCGGCGAAGAACCAGCGCCAGCTCACCGGCGCGCGTGGTGAGCGACAAGATGGACAAGACCGTGACCGTCGCTCGTCGAGCGCCAGGTGATGCACCCGGTGATCGGCAAGGTCGTGAGCCGCACGAAGAAGTACCACGCCCACAACGAGGAGCAACGACGCCAAGGTGGGCGACACGCGTGGTGATCGAGGAGTGCCGCCCGATCTCCAAGACCAAGGCCTGGAAGGTGGCCCAGCGTCGCCGAGCGCGCCCGTCCCGGAGTAGTCGGCAGGGTTGCAATGGTGCCGAAAACGTGCTATAATCGCAGTCTTTGCTTACGCTTCCGGCCCAGGCTTCGTGGCCGAAAGTCCAGTTAACAAGCCCGGAGGTGAATTCCCGGGGCCGCCCGGCCGCCAGCCGAAGCCAGCAGCACCAAACGCCCGGGCCCAAGCGGTTGCAGTTCGACCCTCCCTGCCGATTCGCAGGGACCCATGACGCAGCTGCACCCATCCCGTTCGGGGCGCGGTAGCGGCGAAGACGGATCCAAGACTGGCCGGACGGCGCGTGCCCGCCGGGTCAAGTTGGAGAGAGAACAATGATTCAGATGCAATCCATTCTCGACGTCGCCGACAACACGGGCGCGCGTTCGGTGATGTGTATCAAGGTGCTCGGCGGCTCCAAGCGCCGCTATGCGGGCATCGGCGACATCATCAAGGTCAGCATCAAGAGTGCTGCGCCGCGCGGCCGCGTGAAGAAGGGCGAGGTCTACAGCGCCGTGGTCGTGCGCACCGCCCATGGCGTGCGCCGCCCGGACGGCTCGGTGATCAGTTCGACACCAACGCCGCGGTGCTGCTGAACCCCAAGCTCGAGCCGATCGGCACGCGCATCTTCGGACCGGTGACGCGCGAGCTGCGCACCGAGCGCTTCATGAAGATCGTGTCGCTCGCGCCCGGAAGTCCTGTAGGAGCCGACCATGCAGAAGATCCGCAAGGGCGACCAGGTGGTCGTCACCACCGGCAAGGAGAAGGGCAAGACGCGGCACCGTGCTGCGCGTGCTTCGAAGCCGGCAAGGTCCTCGATCGAGGGCGTGAACCGCGTGAAGAAGCACCAGCGCCCCAACCCCGTGAAGGGCCAGACCGGCGGCATCATCGACAAGGAGATGCCGCTCGCGATCTCCAACGTGATGCTGCGTGAACCCGGCCACCGGCAAGGGCGACCGCGTCGGATTCAAGTTCCTGGAAGCGCAGGCGGGCAACGCGCCGCGCAAGGTGCGCTTCTTCAAGTCCAACGGCGAAGTCGTGGACGTCTGAGAGTAGAACACATGGCCAAAGAAGACAAGACGACAAGGACGCGAAGGGCAAGCAGCGAAGGACGCGAAGCCGCGCGGGCAAGCCGCGCTCGCGGCCAGGACGCCGAAGCCCGCGCGAAGGCAAGCGCAAGGCAGCCGAAGCAGCCGCAAGGCCGACGAAGCCGGTCGCAGAAGGAGGCCGCGCCCGACCCAGCCGCGCGCGCCTGCAAGGTCCATTACCAGCGAGCACGGTCGTGCCGGCGCTGATGAAGCAGTTCGGCTACAAGACGCAAGATGCAGGTGCCGCGCATCGACCAAGATCACGCTCAACATGGGCGTGGGCGAGGCCGTGGCCGACAAGAAGATCCTCGAGCAACGCCGTCGGCGACATGCAGAAGATCGCCGGCCAGAAGCCGGTGATCACCAAGTCGACGCAAGTCGATCGCCGCGCTTCAAGATCCGCGACGGCTATCCCGGTCGGCTGCGATGGTGACGCTGCGCAACCGCCGCATGTACGAGTTCCTCGACCGCCTGGTCACGATCGCGCTGCCGCGCGTGCGCGACTTCCGCGGCGTGTCCGGCCGCGCGTTCGACAGCCGCGGCAACTACAACATGGGCGTCAAGGAACAGATCATCTTCCCGGAGATCGAGTACGACAAGATCGACGCGCTCCGCGGGCATGAACATCTCCATCACCACGACCGCGAAGACCGACGAGGAAGCGCGAGCGCTTCTCGCCGCGTTCCAGTTCCCGTTCAGGACTGAGAGGGCTGTCGTAATGGCCAAGCTTGCCGTCATCAACCGCCAGGCGAAGCGCGCAGCGCACCGTGAAGAAGTACGCCGAGAAGCGCAAGCAGCTGCTTCGCGATCATCCAGGACCCGAAGGCCACCGACGAGGCCCGCGACGAGGCGCGCGCCAAGCTGCAGGCGCTGCCGCGCGACGCTTCGCCCGTGCGGCTGCGCAACCGCTGCGCGATCACGGGCCGCCCGCGCGGCACGTTCCGCAAGTTCGGCCTCGGGCGCAACAAGATCCGCGAGATCGCGATGCGCGGCGAGATCCCCGGCATGATCAAGGCGAGCTGGTAGGAGCCGACATATGAGCATGAGTGATCCCATCGCCGACATGCTGACGCGCATCCGCAACGCGCAGGCCACCGAGAAGGTGAGCGTCGTGCGTGCCGGCATCGAAGGTGAAGCAGGCCATCGCCCAGGTCCTGAAGGACGAGGGCTACATCGAGGACTTCGCCGTGCGCGACGCTCGACGGCAAGCCCGTGATCGAGATCGGCCTCAAGTACTACGCCGGCAAGCCGGTGATCGAGAAGATCGAGCGCGTCTCGCGCCCGGGCTGCGCATCTACAAGGGCCGCGACGACATCCCGCGCGTCATGAACGGCCTGGGCGTGGCGATCGTCTCCACCTCGCGCGGGCGTGATGACCGACCGCCGCGCGCGCGAGACCGGCGTGGGCGGCGAAGTGCTCTGCATCGTGGTCTAAGGAGCGACGACCATGTCGCGAATCGCAAAATATCCCGTCGCCGTGCCCGACAAGGTCGAGGTGACCGTCGACCGACGGCCGAGATCACCGTGAAGGGCCCGCTCGGCACGCTCGAAGCAGCCGATCGCGCCGCGACGTCGTGGTGAAGCTCGAAGGACGAGCAAGGTCACGTTCGCCGCCGCCGACGAGACGCAAGGCAGCCGAACGCGCTGTCCGGCACGATGCGCGCCATCGTGGCCAACATGGTCCACGGCGTGAAGGAGGGCTTCGAGAAGAAGCTCACGCTCGTGGGCGTCGGCTACCGCGCGCAGGCGCAGGGCAACAAGCTGAACCTGACGCTCGGCTTCTCGCATCCCGATCGTGCACGCGCTGCCCGAGGGCGTCAAGGCCGAGACGCCGACGCAGACCGAGATCGTGATCAAGGGCGTGGACACGCCAGAAGGTCGGCCAGGTCGCCGCCGAAGTCCGCGCGTACAAGCCGCCCGAGCCGTACAAGGGCAAGGGCGTGCGCTACGCCGACGAGAAGGTCGTCATCAAAGAGACGAAGAAGAAGTAAGCGAGCCGAGACGACCATGGACAAGAAGACTTCGAGACTGCGCCGCGCGCGCCAAGACGCGCGTGCGCATCACGCCGGCAGGGCGCGGTGCGCCTCACGGTGCATCGCACCAACCTGCACATCTACGCGCAGGTGATCGACGCCGACCGGCGGCAAGGTGCTCGCCTCGGCCTCGACGCTCGAGAAGGACGTGCGCGCCTCGCATCCGAACGGCGCCAAGAAGGAAGCGGCCGCCGAAGTCGGCAAGCGCATCGCCGAGAAGGCGAAGGCGGCCGGCGTCGACCGAGGTGCGCGTTCGACCGCGCGGGATTCAGCTACCACGGGCGCGTGAAGGCGCTGGCCGAGGCGGCCCGCGAAGGCGGCCTCAAGTTCTAAGGACGACGACATGGCTAGAAACTGACCAGAGAAGGCAGGCCAATCGGACGAGCGCAGCGACGGCCTGCGCGAGAAGATGATCTCGGTGAACCGCGTCACCAAGGTGGTGAAGGGCGGGCGCATCCTCGGCTTCGCGGCGCTCACCGTGGTGGGCGACGGCGACGGCTCGATCGGCATGGGCAAGGGCAAGGCGCGCGAGGTGCCGGTCGCCGTGCAGAAGGCGATGGAGCAGGCGCGCCGCAACATGGTGAAGATGCCGCTGAAGAGCGGCACGATCCACCACGACGTGCTCGGCCGCCACGGCGCCACGCGCGTGATGATGAAGCCCGCGCTCGAAGGCAACGGCATCAAGGCGGGCGGCGCCATGCGCGCGGTCTTCGAGGTGATGGGCGTCACCAACATCTCGGCCAAGTGCCACGGCTCGACCAATCCCTACAACGTCGTGCGCGCCACGCTCGACGGCCTCACGCAGCAGCGCCGCCCGTCGGAGATCGCGGCCAAGCGCGGCAAGAAGGTCGAAGAGATCGCGGCTGAGGACTCGAGCATGACCGCGAAGCCGAAGCAAGCCGGCCAGCGCCGGCAAGAAGATCAAGGTGACCCTGGTGAAGGGCCTGCGCGGCACGCATGCACAAGCACCGCGAGTCGGTGAAGGGCCTGGGCCTGCGCCACCGCCAGCACACGCGTCGAGGTGCGAGGACACGCCCGTCGATCCGCGGAATGATCAACAAGGTGAGCTACCTGCTGAAGGTCGAGGAATAGAGCGATGGAACTGAACACGATCAAGCCCGCAGCGGGCTCAAGAAGAACCGCCGGCGCGTCGGACGCGGCATCGGCTCGGGCCTGGGCAAGACCGCGGGCCGCGGCCACAAGGGCCAGAAGTCCGCGCGCGGGCGGCTACCACAAGGTCGGGCTTCGAGGGCGGCCAGATGCCGCTGCAGCGGCGCCTGCCCAAGCGCGGCTTCCTCGCCGTGACCGATCACGAAGGCGGTCGGAAGTGCGCTCGGGCGACCTCGTCGACGGTCGGGCGCCGACACGATCGACCTCGCGGGCCTCAAGAAGGCCGGCCTCGTCGCCGAGCGACGCCAAGCGCGCCAAGATCATCCTCGCCGGCAAGGTCGAGAAGGCAGTTCAAGGTCTCGGGCATCGCGCGCCACCAAGGGCGCGAAGGCGGCGATCGAGAAGGCCGGCGGCAGCGTCGCCGACCTCGTCGTCGCGCGACCCGCAGCAAGCTGCCGAAGCCAAGCCGCAAGCCGGCGCGGCCAAGTAATCGGAGAACGACGACATTGTCGGCTAATCCCCTCGCGACCCTCGGCAAGCTCGGCGACCTCAAGCGGCGCCTGTGGTTCCTGCGTGGGCGCGCTCGTCGTCTACCGCATCGGGACGCTACATCCCGGTGCCGGGCATCGACCCGAGCGAGCTCGCGCGCCTCTTCCAGCAGAACGCAGGGCGGCATCCTGGACATGTTCAACATGTTCTCGGGAGGCGCGCTGTCGCGCTTCTCGATCTTCGCGCTCGGGATCATGCCGTACATCTCGGCCTCGATCATCATGCAGCTGCTGACGGTGGTGTCGCCGCACGCTCGAGGCGCTCAAGAAGGAAGGCGAGGCGGGCCGGCCGCAAGATCACGCAGTACACGCGCTACGGCACCGTGGTGCTCGCGCTCTTCCAGGCGCTCGGCATCTCGATCGCGCTCGAGTCGCAGCCGGGCCTCGTGATCGACCCGGGCCTCGCGTTCCGCTTCACGACCGTGATCACGCTCATGACCGGCACGCATGTTCCTCATGTGGCTGGGCGAGCAGATCACCGAGCGCGGCATCGGCAACGGCATCTCGATGATCATCTTCGCCGGCATCGTGGCGGGCCTGCCGCACGCGATCGGCGGCACGCTGGAGCTGGTGCGCACCGGCGCCATGTCGATCTTCGTCGCGCTGCTGATCTTCGCGCTGGTGGTCGGCGTGACGGCGGTGGTGGTGTTCGTCGAGAAGGGCCAGCGGCGCGATCCTCGTGAACTACGCCAAGCGCCAGGTCGGCAACCGCCTCTACGGCGGCCAGAGCTCGTTCCTGCCGCTCAAGCTCAACATGTCGGGCGTGATCCCGCCGATCTTCGCCTCGTCGATCATCCTCTTCCCGGCCACGCTCGCGAGCTGGTTCGGCTCGAACGAGGCACATGGCGTGGCTGAAGGACATCGCCGGGCGCGCTCTCGCCCGGGCAGCGCGCTCTACGTCATGCTGTACGCGTCGGCGATCATCTTCTTCTGCTTCTTCTACACCGCGCTCGTCTTCAACTCGAAGGAGACCGCGGACAACCTGAAGAAGAGCGGCGCCTTCGTGCCGGGCATCCGGCCGGGCGAGCAGACCGCGCGCTACATCGACAGGATCATCACGCGGCTGACGCTCGTCGGCGCGATCTACATCACGCTGGTGTGCCTGCTGCCGGAGTTCCTGCACACGCAAGTACAACGTGCCGTTCTACTTCGGCGGCACGTCGCTGCTGATCACGGTGGTGGTGACCATGGACTTCATGGCGCAGCTGCAGGCCTACCTGATGTCGCACCAGTACGAAAGCCTGCTCAAGAAGGCGAACTTCAAGGGCGGCGGGCTTCCCGGTGCGCTAGGCAGATGGCCAAGGAAGAAACGATCCAGATGCAGGGGAGATTGTCGAGACCCTCCCCAACGCGATGTTCAGGGTGAAGCTCGAGAACGGGCACGTGGTCCTCGGCCACATCTCCGGGAAGATGCGGATGCACTACATCCGCATCCTGCCCGGCGACAAGGTGACCGTGGAGCTCACGCCCTACGATCTGACCAAGGCGCGGATCACGTTCCGCGCGAAGTAAGGAGAACGACGATGCGAGTGCAGGCTTCGGTCAAGAAAATCTGCCGCAAGTGCAAGATCGTGCGGCGCAAGCGCGTGGTGCGCGTGATCTGCACCGACCCGCGCCACAAGCAGCGCCAGGGCTAACCGCGCGTAACGAGGAACGAACATGGCCCGTATTGCAGGCATCAACATCCCGAACCACCAGCACGCCGCGATCGCGCTGACGGCGATCTACGGCATCGGCCGCTCGCGCGCGCGCTCGATCTGCGACGCGGCGGGCGTCAAGCAGTCCGCCAAGATCAAGGACCTCACCGACGCGGAGATGGACAAGCTCCGCGAGCAGATCGGCGAAGTTCACCGTCGAGGGCGACCTGCGCCGCGAGACGTCGATGAACATCAAGCGGCTGATGGACCTCGGCTGCTACCGCGGCGTGCGCCACAAGAAGGGCCTGCCCGTGCGCGGCCAGCGCACGCGCACCAACGCGCGCACCCGCAAGGGACCGCGCAAGGCCGTCCGCCTGAGCAAGGCGGCGACGCCGCTTAACGAGAGCGAAAGGAAGACATCGACATGGCCAAGGCACCCGCACGCAGCGCGCGTCCGCAAGAAGGCGAAGAAAGTCGTCTCCGAGGGCATCGCGCACGTGCACGCGTCGTTCAACAACACGATCATCACGATCACCGACCGCCAGGGCAACGCGCTCTCGTGGGCGACTTCCGGCGGCGCCGGCTTCAAGGGCTCGCGCAAGTCCACGCCGTTCGCCGCGCAGGTGGCCGCCGAAGCCGCCGGCCGCGCCGCGCAGGAGCATGGCGTGAAGAACCTGGAAGTGCGCATCAAGGGCCCCGGCCCGGGCCGCGAGTCCGCGGTGCGCGCGCTGAACGCGCTGGGGCTGAAGATCGTCTCGATCGCCGACGTGACGCCGGTGCCGCACAACGGCTGCCGTCCGCCCAAGCGCCGCCGCATGTAACGCGACCGGGTTGTCGCATGCGAGGGCAGCCCCATGTACAGAGATTAGGAGAACACCGTGGCACGTTATACCGGACCCAAGTGCAAGCTCTCGCGCGCGGGAAGGCACCGACCTCTTCCTGAAGAGCGCGCGCCGCTCGCTCGACACCAAGTGCAAGCTCGACTCGCGCCCCGGCCAGCACGGCGCCAAGTCGACGCGCATCTCGGAATACGGCACGCAGCTGCGCGAGAAGCAGAAGATCCGCCGCATGTACGGCGTGCTCGAGCGCCAGTTCCGCACCTACTTCGACAAGGCGATCACCGAAGCGCGGCGCCACGGGCGAGAACCTGCTGCAGATGCTCGGAGAGCCGCCTCGACAACGTCGTCTACCGCATGGGCTTCGCCTCCACGCGCGCCGAAGCCCGCCAGCTCGTCTCGCACAAGGCGATCGAGGTGAACGGCAAGCCCGTGAACATCCCGTCGTACCTGGTGCGCGCCACCGACACGGTCTCGGTGCGCGAGAAGTCGCGCGCCAGCTGCGCATCAAGTCGCTCGCTGGACCTCGCCGAGCAGAACGGCTTCCCGAGCTGGGTCGAGGTCGACTCGAAGAACTTCAAGGGCGTCGTTCAAGGCGCTTCCCGACCGCGCCGAGTTCGCCAACGACGTGAACGAACAGCTGGTGGTCGAGCTTTACTCGAAGTAACCGGTTGCAGACGCGCTGGAGCACGCTCCCCGAACGCATCTGGCCAGAGGTACCCGCGAATGCAAAGCAACGCCACGAATTTCCTGAAGCCCCGCATCATCGACGTCCAGAACCTGTCGCCCACGCACGCGAAGGTGATCATGGAGCCGTTCGAGCGCGGCTACGGCCACACGCTCGGCAACGCGCTGCGCCGCATCCTGCTGTCGTCGATGCCCGGCTATGCCGCGACCGAGGTGAAGATCGCGGGCGTGCTGCACGAGTACTCCACGATCGAAGGCGTGCAGGAAGACGTCGTCGACGTCATCCTCAACCTCAAGGGCGTGGTGATGAAGCTGCACAACCGCTCGGAGGCCACGCTCAAGCTGAAGAAGGCCGCGCCGGGCCCGGTCACGGCCGCCGACATCGAGCAGACGCACGACGTCGAGATCATCAATCCCGACCACGTGATCGCGCACCTCACCGCAGGGCGGCAAGATCGACATGACCGATCAAGATCGAGAAGGGCCGCGGCTACGTGCCGGCGACCTCGCGCCGCCAGGACGACTCGCGCTCCATCGGCTCGATCCTGCTGGACGCCTCGTTCTCGCCGGTGCGCCGCGTGAGCTACCAGGTGGAGAGCGCGCGCGTCGAGCAGCGCACCGACCTGGACCGCCTCGTGATCGACATCGAGACCAACGGCGTGATCGAGCCCGAGGAGGCCGTGCGCTACTCCGCGCGCGTGCTCGTGGACCAGCTCTCGGTGTTCGCCGTCGCTGCAGTCGACGAGCGAAGAGCGCACGGAAGCCGCGCAGCCGCAGGTCGATCCGATCCTGCTGCAGCCGGTCGACGACCTCGAGCTCACGGTGCGCTCGGCCAACTGCCTCAAGGCCGAGAACATCTACTACATCGGCGACCTGATCCAGCGCACCGAGAACGAGCTGCTGAAGACGCCGAACCTCGGCCGCAAGTCGCTGAACGAGATCAAGGAAGTGCTCGCCTCGCAAGGGCCTCACGCTCGGCATGAAGCTCGAGAACTGGCCGGTCGCAGGACTTACCAAGTAACGCATGCCCCGCACCGCTAAGGCGATTTCCAACCCCACAATACTAATAAGGCCGCATAAGCCAAGAGAGTCGAAAGGAAATAACAATGCGTCACCGCCACGGGCTTCGCAAGCTCAACCGCACCAGCAGCCATCGCCTCGCGATGCTGCGCAACATGACCGTCTCGCTGCTCAAGCACGAGGCGATCAAGACCACGCTGCCGAAGGCGAAGGAGCTGCGCAAGGTCGCCGAGCCCATCATCACGCTCGGCAAGAACCGACGCTCGCCAACAAGCGCCTCGCCTTCGACCGCCTGCGCGACCGCGACATGGTGGTCAAGCTCTTCGACGAGCTCGGGCCCGCGCTACAAGGCGCGCAACGGCGGCTACCTGCGCATCCTCAAGTTCGGCTTCCGCCAGGGCGACAACGCGCCGATGGCGCTGGTCGAGCTGGTGGACCGCCCGCGCGCCAGTCGAGGACGCGCGCGACACCGGCGACAGCAAAGTCGCGGCCTGACCACAGTGAAGCGCCACTGGGCCATCGTCGGCCCCTGCTGGCGTGCGCGGGACCCCTTCTCGTCGCCTTCGGGTGGCAGGGGGCTCGCATCCCTGGGTGACGACAGCGCGAGCTACCTCGCGGTCGCGCAGGCATTCTCCCGCAGCAATCCGTCGATCCCTTCCCTGGGTCGGCTACCACACCCATTTCCCGCCGCTCTTCCCGCTCGCTCTCGCTGGCGGGGGTTCCGGCAATTTCCACATCGCCCACGCGCTCGTGACGCTCTTCGCCGTGGCGTCCCTGGCGCTCGTCTACCGCTTTGTCCTCGTGGACACGGGACGGCGTTCTGCCGCCTTCGCCGTCGTGGTGGCGTTCCTGCTCTGTCCGACGGCGTGGATCAGCGCCAAGGCGGTCCTGAGCGAGCCCATGTTCCTGTTCGCCTCCCTCGGGGCGCTGGTCACCACCACCAGGCCAGGGCTCGCCGATGGACGCGGGACGTGGCAGCAGTGGTCGATCCTGGGCGTGCTGCTCGCCGCCGCGGTAGCTCACGCGCATCGTCGGGCGCCACGCTCGTGGCGGCGCTCGTCGTGTACCTGGGCGTGCGCGGCCTGCGCGAGCGCCGGTGGCCGGTGGCCTCGCACGAGTTGGCGCTTGCAGTGGTGCCCTCGATGGCGCTGCTGGGCTTGTGGCGCGTGCTGCGCCCGATCGCGGCCCAGGACTCCTACGAGCGCGTCTCGACCGCCATGGCGCAATCCTGGACGTACGGCACGGGCCTCATGGCCTCGATGTCGGCCAACAGCGTCCTCGCGGGGTGGGTGGCCTCGTTCGCCGCGGAAGCCATCCGTGGGTACCGCCGCTACCGCAGCCACCATCGTGGTGGCGGTCCTGGCGGCGATCGGCCTGGTGATCCGCCTCGTGCGCAACAAGCTGGACGCGTGGTACGTCGCGCTCTCGCTCGGCGTGGTCTACGGGTGGGTGTTCAGCGAGGACAACACACGCCGCCTGCTCTATCCCATCCTGCCGCTGCTGCTCTTCTACGCGGGACAGGCGGTGGCGGAAGCCTGCATGCGCCTGGGACGCCGCCAGTGGGCCACCGGCGCGCCGTGGGAGCCGCGGGCCTGGTGATGGCGCTTGCCTGCGTGCCCGCAATCGCGCTGGTGGCGCAGAAGGCCCTCGATCGCGCGCCCGCGTTCCAGGAAGCGCGTGGCGGATGTCCGACATCACCGACTACTACACGACGCTCAACTTGCAGCGCAGCCGCGCGATCGCGGGCAAGCACGTGACGGTGCTCGCCGGCCTCGAGGCGATCGGGCGCGGCACGTCGACCGACGCGCGCATCCTGTGGATGCGCCCCGGATACGTGGCGCTGCTCGGCCGGCGCGCGAGGCCTGGCCTAGTACTACACGTGGGATTCGAAGCGCCTCGCCCAGGAGGTGCGCACGCAGCGCATCGACTTCCTGGTCGTGGCGTACCTGCACAAGACGGATCTCAACGGCGTGAACGGCGATCCGTCGGGTGACCCTGCAACAGGTGAGCCAGTACTCCGGAGCCGAAGCTCGCGCTATCCAATCCGGTGACCGGCGGCGTGGAGTTCGTGCTGCTGCAGGTCGACCGCGCCGAGGCCTCAGACGCCTGGATCGCCGCCCGCCCCTAGGCGCGGACCGCCCCGAACACCAGCACGCGGCGCGCGAAGTAGTTCCAGGAAGAACACCACGCCCGGTCGCCGACGAGCTTGGAGAAGAGCAGCGAGAGCTTGAGGCTCTCCACGCAGAAGGGCGAGGATCGCCTGGTTGAGCAGCAGGCCCGACGGCGCTCACGCAGGAGCACGAGCGCGACCTCCCAGCGGCGGCGGAAGCGCTGGCCCGCTCACGAACACGAAGCGGACGCTGACAGCAGGTAGTTCACGAGCGTGGCGACCACGAAGCTTCGCCGCCGACCACGCGCAGGTAGGGCAGCCCCATGTACTGCGCGAAGAAGCATGAACAGGCCGATGTCCACGCACGCCGCCGCGCCGCCCACGGCGAAGTAGCGCGCGATGCGCTTCGCTTCAGCGAAAAAGGTTGTACTTGAGGATGCAGTAGATCGCACGGAAGCCGTCCCTGTAGCCGATCTTCTTGCCCTCGGCGTAGGTGCGGCCGTAGTACGAGATGCCGACCTCGTAGATGCGGCACGCCGAGCTCGGCGACCTTGGCGGTGATCTCGGGCTCGAAGCCGAAGCGGTTCTCCTCGATCGTCGATCGACTGGATGACCTCGCGGCGGAACACCTTGTAGCAGGTCTCCATGTCGGTCAGGTTCAGGTTCGTGAACATGTTCGACAGCGAGCGTGAGGAACCCGTTGCCGACGCGAGTGCCAGAAGTAGAGCACGCGGTGCGCGCCGCCGCCCATGAAGCGCGAGCCGTACACGACGTCGGCGCGGCCCTCCACGATCGGGCGCGAGCAGCTTCGGGTACTCGTTCGGGTCGTACTCGAGGTCCGCGTCCTGGATGATCACGATGTCGCCGGTCGCCGCGCTCGATGCCGCTGCGCAGCGCCGCGCCCTTGCCCTGGTTCACGCTCGTGCATGCAGCGAGCTGGTCGATGCGTGCGCGCAGCTCGCCCGTGAGCAGCTCGCGCGTGCCGTCGCGTCGAGCAGTCGTCGACGACGATGATCTCCTTGTCCGGGTAGCGGCGAGGCGCGCACGGCGTCGATGATGCGCTCGATGGTCGCCGCCTCGTTGTAGCAGGGAATGACGACGGATAGCTTCACTTCGATCTTTGCGTGTCGGGAATCCGGGACCTGTCGGCCTGGAGAAGTACTGCGCGCGGCTCCCGCCGGCCCGCTCCGGCGCCACACCTCGCGCGCCGAACGGTTCGGCGATAGCCCAATGGATCGAGAGGATGCCCCAATCGGTGCGCGCTGTCTCGGGGATGCAGGTGGACCCGGGTGGGCGTAGTCGGCGCCGCTCGCGCGCAGCTTTGCGCTTCGAAGGCAGCCGCGTCCGCGGGCCGCTCGAGGCGGACTCCGCGGCGTTGCGCGAGCAGCTGCATAGGCCGGGAGTACCAGAGCACTCGCGCCGACTCCGGCGTGGTCGCGCGGATGTGCTCGAGGTCGCGGGAAGACGCCGATCTGGGCGGGAGAGCATTGGCAGCCGCGCTCGGTCCGAGGGTACCCGGTAGTACTCGCGATGTCGCGGCGGTGCAGATCTCCCCGGCGTGTCATCGGGCACGTGGGCGCGTCCGGCAATGTCAGAAGACCACGGCAGCGGCAGGCACAGCACGAGCGGCAGCACCGCGGCCCAGGGCGCGCGCGCGCTTCAGAAACGGGCCCATTTGTGAAGCCACGAGCTCGCGCCAGGTCCAGAGCGCGTTCACCAGCACGAGCGGAATGATGGGCAGTGCGAGGCGGTACATCTGGCCGGGAAAGGCCACGCGAGCACGATCGCGAGGAAGCGAGGCAGTAGAGCGCATCGACCTCGGCGCGCAGCGCCCGCCAGATCGTGGCTCCCAGTTCCACCGCGCCGATCAGGGCCGCGAGGAGGAACTTGGGCGCCCACCAGTCGCCCCAGTAGATGAGCAGCGCGTTGGGCCATGCGTCTTCGAGCGCGGAGACGTTCGCCCCGAGCATCCGAGGCGACCCAGGACTGCCGCCGGTCTTCGCGGCTTCGGCCACGCGCACGCCGAACTCGGCGTAGGCGTCCTGGCCGCTCGAGGTCGCAGCAGGATCCAGAGCGCCACGATCGCGATCGGCACGGCCCACGATCCAGCGCGATCAGCCACGGGCAGCGTGCGCGCGCTCGCGCTCACCAGGCGAAGCGCTTCACACGCCACGATCGCCGCCGGAGCGCCACGCCAGGCGGTTCGCCGTGGAGGATCAGTGCCGCAAGCAGCACGCCGAGCCAGATCGCGAGGCGCGTGCAGAAGCGGCTCCTTGCGAGCGCGCTCGTGAGCAGCACCAGGATGCCGAAGCTCAGCGCCATGTACGGGAACTCCGAAGAGGATTCCTTTGCGTTGAGCCAGGCGCCCGGAAGCAGCGCCATACACCAGGGCGCACGCGAGTCCCCATGACGCGCGGCGGAGGTCGTGAGCCGAGGCGTGCTGCCCCAGCAGGAAGACGCTCGCGCCGAAGGCAGGCGGCCACGAGTGCGCGTGGCGCGATGCGCCAATCAAAAGCGCCCCCGAACATCGCGAGCAGCACCGGGAGCATCGGTGGGTAGGTGTCGAAGGCGCATGGCGGCAAGCACCGCGGGACTCGCCTGGCCGAAGGGCGAGATCGCCTGCGCCATCATGCAGATAGAAGACGCTGTCGTCGTGGAGCGAGGCGAGGCCGGGTTGCCACGTGAAGTGCGATGGCCACGCCGCCGGCCGAGGGCCAGCGCAGCGAGCGCACCGTCGTGGCGGCTCATCGGACGAGAATGCACGCGGTAGTCGTTGACGTTGGTGCGCGTCGGCCCCGTGACGACGAGGTCGCCGAGCGCCGCGAAGAACCCGTAGCCGTCGTTGTCCGCGAGCAGCGCTTCGCGGATCGAGCCCTTAGCGCGCGCGCGCGCCGCAGCGAATCGGGCGCGAGCAGCGCGCCGGCGTTGTCCTCGCTGCCGTCGATGCCGTCGGTGTCGCAGGCGAGCGCCTACGCGCCGTCCAGCCCGTCCAGCTCGATCGCGAGCGACAGCAGGAACTCGCTGCAGCGCCCGCCGCGCCCTTGCCGCGCACGCGTGACGGTGGTCTCGCCGCCGGAGATGAGCGCCACGGGCGGCGCGCACGGGTGCGCCGTGCTGCGCGCACCTGGCGCGCGAGCGCGCGCATACACCTTCGCCACTTCGCTCGCCTCGCCCGTGACGCTGTCGCCGAGCACCAGGGGCGTGACGCCGTGCGCCTGACGAAGCGCGCCGCGGCCATGCAGGCTCGCGTGCGCGCGTGGCGATCACGCGGTTCTCGACGCGCGCGAAGCGCGGGATCGCCCGGCTTCGGCGTCTCGGCGATCCGCCGCGCGGCGCCGCGCGTCGAGGTGCGCGCGATCGACGGCCGGCGCGTCGACGCCGAAGCGCTCGAGGATCGTCGAGCGCGTCGGCGAAGGTCGTGGGATCGGGCGCGCACGGGCCCGGAGGCGATGTGCGTCGGGTCGTCGCCGGTCACGTCGGAGATCACGAGCGCGAGCACGCGCGCGCGCGTCGCAGCGGCGAGCCGCCCGCCCTGGATCGCGCGACAGGTGCTTGCGCACCGTATTCATGTCCTGGATCGGCGCGCCGCTCGCGAGCAGCTCGCGCGTGACGCGCCTTGAGGTCGGCCATCGGCACGGCCGTCCGACGGGCAGCGAGAGCAGCGCCGAGCCGCCGCCGGAGACGAGCACGCAGCAGGAGGTCGTCGGGCCCGAGCGCGCGGCGCGCGCCGCGAGGATCTCGCGCGCCGCGGCCTCGCCCTGCTCGTCGGGCACCGGATGGCCCGCCTCGACCACGCGGATGCGCTTGGTCGGCAGGCCGTGGCCGTAGCGCGTGATGACCACGCCTTCGAGCGGCGCATCGGCCGGCCAGTGCTGCTCGACCGCGAGCGCCATCGACGCCGCGGCCTTGCCGGCGCCGACGACGACGGTGCGCCCGCGCGGCGGCTGCGGCAGGTGCGCGGAACGATCTTGAGCGGATCGGCGGCGGCGAGCGCCGCCTGGAAGCTGCCGAGCAGGAGCTCGCGCGGCTCGCATCAGCCCGACAGCGGCCGTCTTGCGCGGCGCGTCGGCTCGAGGATCGGCTTCGAGGAACTGCCCGGTGAAGCTCTCGGCACGCGCGATCACGTCCTCCGGCGTGCCCTCGCGCGATCACGCGCCCGCCGCCGTCGCCGCCTTCGGGCCCGAGGTCGATCACCCAGTCGGCGGTCTTGATCACGTCGAGGTTGTGCTCGATCACGACCACGGTGTTGCCGTGGTCGCGCAGGCGGTGCAGCACCGTCGAGCAGCAGGTCGATGTCGTGGAAGTGCAGGCCCGTGGTCGGCTCGTCGAGGATGTAGAGCGTGCGGCCGGTGTCGCGCTTGGAGAGCTCGAGCGAGAGCTTCACGCGCTGCGCCTCGCCGCCGGAGAGCGTGGTCGCGCTCTGGCCGAGCTGGATGTAGCCCAGGCCGACGTCGAGCAGCGTCTGCGAGCTTGCGCGCGATCGCGGGCACGGCGCTGAAGAACTCGTGCGCCTGCTTCGACCGTCATGTCGCAGCACCTCGTGCGATCGTTCTGCCCCTGTAGCGCACCTCGAGCGTCTCGCGGTTGTAGCGCTTGCCGTGGCAGACGTCGCACGGCACGTAGACGTCGGGCAGGAAGTGCATCTCGACCTTGATGCACGCCGTCGCCCTGGCACGCCTCGCAGCGCCCGCCCTTCACGTTGAACGAGAAGCGCCCGGCGCCGTAGCCGCGCGCGCGCGCTTCCGGCACGCCGGCGAAGAGCTCGCGGATCGGCGTGAAGAGGCCCGTGTAGGTCGCCGGGTTGGAGCGCGGCGTGCGCCCGATCGGGCTCTGGTCGACGTTGATCACCTTGTCGAAGTGCTCGAGGCCGCTCGATCGACGTCGTGCGCGCGCGGGCTCGGCCGCCGAGCCGTAGAGGTGGCGCGCGACCGCGCGTGTAGAGCGTGTCGTTGATGAGCGTGGACTTGCCCGAGCCCGACACGCCGGTCACGGCCACGAACAGGCCCGACCGGAAGCTCGACGCGTCACGTTCTTCAGGTTGTTGCCGCGCGCGCCCGCGATGCGCAGCCTGCGCTTGCGCGTCGCGGCGCCGGCGCGCGCGGGCATCGGGATCGCCTTGCGCGCCCGAGAGGTACTGGCCGGTGAGCGAGTCGGGATGCCGCAGGATCTCCTGCGGCGTGCCCTGCGCGACGATCTCGCCGCCGTGCACGCCCGCGCCCGGGCCCATGTCGACGACGTGGTCGGCCGCCGCGATCGCTTCCTCGTCGTGCTCGACCACGATCACCGAGTTGCCGAGGTCGCGCAGGCGCTTGAGCGTCTCGATGAGGCGCGCGTTGTCGCGCTGGTGCAGGCCGATCGAGGGCTCGTCGAGCACGTACATCACGCCGGTGAGGCCCGAGCCGATCTGGCTCGCGAGGCGGATGCGCTGCGCCTCGCCGCCCGAGAGCGTGTCGGCCGAGCGCGTCGAGCGACAGGTAGTCGAGGCCCGACGTTGTTCAGGAACTGCACGCGGTTGGCGATCTCGCGCACGATCTTCTCGGCGATCGCCTGCTTGCAGCCCGGCAGCTCCAGCTTCTCGAAGAACGGCTGCGCCTGGCGCAGCGGCATCGACGGAGAGCTCGTGGATGTTGCGGCCCGCGACGCGCACGTGGCGCGCCTCGACGCGCAGGCGCGTGCCGTCGCACTCGGGGCAGGAGCGCGTGTTGAGGTACTTGGCGAGCTCTTCCTGCACCGCGACCGAATCGGTCTCGCGGTAGCGGCGCTCGAGGTTCGGCAGGATTCCCTCGAACGCATGCTCCTTCACGGCGCTGCGGCCCTTCTCGCCCGGGTAGCGGAAGGCGATCTTCTCCTCGCCGGAGCCGTGCAGCACGACGTCCTGCGAGCGCTGCGGGCAGCGACTCGAACGGGCTGCTCGACGTCGAAGCCGTAGTGCTGCGCGAGCGACATGCAGCATCGCGAAGTAGAACTGGTTGCGCCGGTCCCAGCCGCGGATCGCGCCGCCGGCGAGCGACAGGTGCGGGAAGGCGACGACGCGCTTCGGGATCGAAGAACGTGATCTCGCCCAGGCCGTCGCAGCGCGGGCAGGCGCCCATCGGGTTGTTGAACGAGAAGAGGCGCGGCTCGAGCTCCGGGATCGAGTAGCTGCAGATCGGGCAGGCGAACTTGCGCCGAGAAGAGGTGCTCGCTTGCCGGTGTCCGATCTCCACCGCGATGCGCGCGCCCGTCGGCGTGGCGCAGCGCCGTCTCGAACGATTCGGCGAGGCGCTGCTTGCGCGCCGGCGCGCGCCATCGATCTTCAGCCGGTCGATCACGATCTCGATGGTGTGCTTGCTTGTTGCGGTCGAGCTTGGGCAGGCTGGTCGATCTCGTGCACCTCGCCGTCGATGCGCAGCCGCACGAAGCCCTGCGCGCGCAGCTCGTCGAAGAGCTCCGCCTGCTCGCCCTTGCGCCCGACGACGAGCGGGGCGAGGATCATCACGCGCGTGCCCTCGGGAAAGCGCCAGCACGTGGTCGACCATCTGCGCGCACGCTCTGCGCCGAAAGCGGCGATGTCGTGGTCCGGGCAGTACGGGTCGCCGACGCGCGCGAAGAGCAGCCGCAGGTAGTCGTGGATCTCGGTGACCGTGCCCACGGTCGAGCGCGGGTTGTGCGACGTCGCCTTCTGCTCGATCGCGATCGCGGGCGACAGGCCCTCGATCAGGTCGACGTCGGGCTTCTCCATGAGCTGCAGGAACTGGCGCGCGTACGCCGAGAGCGATTCGACGTAGCGCCGCTGGCCCTCGGCATAGAGGGTGTCGAAGGCGAGCGAGGACTTGCCGGAGCCCGAGAGCCCCGTGATCACGACGAGGCTGGTTGCGCGGAATGTCGAGGCTGACGTTCCGCAGGTTGTGCGTGCGCGCGCCGCGGATTCGGATCGTTTCCATAGGGCAATCTGCTAATATAACATGAGCCTCCTTGCCCTGCTCCAACCCCCATTCACGGTGAATTCCCCGGCCCGCATGAGCCCGCGCGAGCTGCGCGCCAGCCTGTCGCTCGCCTCGATCTTCGGGCTGCGCCTTTTCGGCATGTTCGTGATCCTGCCGGTGTTCGCGCTCTGGGCCGAGGGCGGCCCGGCTGGACCCTCGACGCTCGTCGGCATCGCACTCGGCGCCTACGGCCTCACGCAGGCGCTCCTGCAGATCCCCTTCGGCGTGGCTCTCCGACCGCCACGGCCGCAAGCCCGTGCTCTACTTCGGGCCTCGCGCTCTTCGCCGCCGGCAGCTTCGCCTGCGCCGCTGGCCGAATCGCCGTGGACGGTGATCGCCGGGCGCGTGCTGCAGGGCGCGGGCGCGATCTCCGGCGTGGCGATCGCGATGGCGGCCGACCTCACGCGCGAGAGCGCAGCGCACCAAGGCGATGGCGATCATCGGCTCGACCATCGGCGTGGCCTTCGCGCGTCTCGCTTCGTCTCGGCGCCGTTCCTGCAGCACTCGATCGGCGTGCCGGGCATCTTCGCGCTGACCGGCGTGCTCGCGATCGCGCGCGATGGCGGTGGTGCGATGGGCCGTGCCCGGACGCGCCCGCGCGCGCGGCCCGGCCGCGGCGCGATCTCGCGCAGGTGCTGCGCGAGCCCGGAGCTCGTGCGCCTGAACGTCGGCATCTTCGCGCTGCACGCGGTGCTCATGGCGATGTTCGTGGTCGTGCCCGTGGCGCTGGTGACGCGAGGGCTGCCGGCGCGCGGAGCACTGGCTGGGTCTACCTGGGCGCGGTGGTCGCCGGGCTTCGTGCTCGATGCTGCCCGGCCATCGTCGGGCTGCGCGCCGCGCACGAGCGGCGCGTGTTCCTCGCGTCGATCGCGCCGTGACGGCCGTCGCTCGCGCGTGCTCGCCGCTGGGCCTCGACAGCCTCGCGGCGATCGTCGCCGGCGCTCGTCATCTTCTTCGCCGGCTTCAACGTTCTTGAAGCCAAGCTCCCCGCGCTGGTGTCGCGCGCGGCTGCCGCGCGAGGCGACGGGCGCCGCCACGGGCGTCTATTCCAGCGTACAGTTCCTCGGACGTTCTTCGGCGCCGCCGCGGGCGGGACCTCGCGCAGCACGCGGGCTTCGCCGCGTGCTGCTCGCGTGCCTGCCTCGGCGCGTGGCCGCGTGGCTCGCCGTCGGCCTGGAACATGGGCGATTTCGTGCCGGCCGCATCGCCGGCGTCGCGCACCTAGAGAAAGGAGGAAGTTCATGGCATCGGTCAACAAGGTCATCATCATCGGCAACCTCGGGCGCGATCCCGAAACGCGCTACATGCCCGACGGCGGCGCGATCACGCAACATCTCGGTCGCGACCACCGACAAGTGGAAGGACAAGAGCGGCGAGATGCAGGAGAAGACCGAATGGCACCGCGTCGCCTTCTTCGGCAAGCTCGCCGAGATCGCGGGCGAGTACCTGAAGAAGGGCAGCCAGGTCTACGTCGAGGGGCGCCTGCAGACGCGCAAGTGGCAGGACAAGGACGGCGCCGACAAGTACACCGACGGAGATCGTCGCCAACCGCATGCAGATGCTGGGCTCGCGCCAGGGCATGGGCGGCGGCGCGCGGACAGCGGACCGCGGCGAGCGCCGACGGCGAGCGGCGGCGCGCAGCGCGTCGCGTCCGCACGAGCGTCGAAGCCGGCGGCCAAGCCGCGGCGGCAAGTTCGATGATTTCGAGGACGACATTCCGTTCTGAGCCGCTGTGCGAGCTTGAACGCGATGCCGGCGCCGGATATGTACCAGGGCATTCTCCGGAGCAGAGCCATGAAACGCATCGTCCTGTTCCTCGCTCACCAACCTCGCCGTGGTGCTGGTGCTGTACGGTCGTCGCTGCGCTGCTCGGCGCGGACCGGTTCCTCGCCGCCGAACGGCCTCGAACTATCGGATGCTCGCCGGTGTTCTCGGTGATCGTGGGCTTCGGCGGCTCGTTCATCTCGCTGCTGATCTCCAAGCCGATGGCGAAGTGGTCGCACCGGCGCGCACGTGATCGACGCGCCGCAGACGCGCCGACGAGCAGTGGCTCGTGCGCGACCGTGCAGCGCCTCGCGGAGAAGGCCGGCATCGGCATGCCCGAGGTCGCGCATCTACGAAGGCGAGCCCAACGCCTTCGCCACCGGCGCCTTCAAGAACTCGTCGCTGGTCGCGGTCTCGACCGGGCTGCTGCAGTCGATGACGCGCGAGGAGGTCGAGGCGGTGCTCGGCCACGAGATCGCGCACGTCGCCAACGGCGACATGGTCACGCTCACGCTGATCCAGGGCGTGGTGAACACCTTCGTCGTGTTCCTCTCGCGCGTGGTCGGCTACATCGTCGACCAGGCGGTGTTCCGCACCGAGCGCGGCATCGGCCCGGGCTACTACATCACCGTGATCGTCTGCCAGATCGTGTTCGGCGATCCTCGCTTCGATCGTCGTCGCGTGGTTCTCGCGCTAGCGCGGGAGTTCCGCGCCGACGCCGGCTCGGCCGGGCCTGCTCGGCCACGCCGCGCCCGATGATCGTCGGCGCTGCGCCGCCTGGGCGGCGTCGGAGCCCGGCGGAGCTGCCGCAAGTCCTTCGAGGCGAGCGGCATCGTCGGGCGGCGGCAGTGTTCATGAGCCTCTTCGCGAGCCATCCCCGATCGCCGAGCGCATCGCGCGCGCTGCGAAGCCCGGCGGCCCGGCCTAGGCCGGCTGCCGCTGGCGCTGATCGTCGTCGCGACGGTCCTCGCCCACGCCGGCGTTCAACGGCACGCCGCCTCACGATCTCCCTCACGGCGCTCGCGCACGGGCGCCTCGCCCCTGGTCGTGGGCGTGCTGATGTCGCTCTTCGCCGCGCTCCCGATGCTGCTGGCGTCGCGCCGCGGGCGGCTGGTCGATCGCGTGTGGGCGTGCGCGGTCCCGCTGATGGCCTCGACGCTCTTCCTCGGTCGCTCGCGGCGTGGCGCTCTCCGGGGCGTGTTCCCAGCATCGCCTCGCTGTACGTGGCGGCCGCGGTCGCGGGCACGAGCTTTCATGCTCTTCCACATCGCCGTGCAGCACGCCGGTCGGCCAGGGCGAGCGCGCGTGACGGAGCGCAAGGACAACTTCGGCTGGCTCGCGCTCGGCTTCTCGATCTCGAACTTCTTCGGCCCGATCGACCGCGGGCATCGCGATCGACACCGTGGGCTTCGCACCAGACGTTCCTCCTGCTCGTCGCTCTGCCGCGGCGGCGCTCGCGCTTCCTCGTCGCTGCGCCGCGCGTGCGTTCACGCACACGCCGCGCGCCCATCGCGAGGCAAAGCCCGGGAGCGCGCTGGAGCTGCTGCGCGAGCCGGAATTGATGCGCGCGTCTTCATCGCCACCGGGCTGCTCGCGAGCGCCTGGGACCTGTTCGTGTTCGTGATGCCGATCTACGGAACCTCTCGACTCGAGCTTTCTGGCGACCACCATCGGCTTCATCCTCGGCTGCTTCGCCGCGGCGACCTTCATCGTGCGCATCGCTGCTGCCGTGGATCCAGCGCCACGTGCGCGAGTGGACGATGATCACGGCGACGATGGCGATCGCATGCGTGGCCTACGCGATCATTCCGGCGGTGCAGACGGTGCCCTTGCTCGTCGGCCACGGCGTTCCTGCTGGGCCTGGGCCTGGGCGCCACGCAGCCTCTCGGTCATGTCGCTGCTGTACGCGAATGCCCCGCCGGGCCGTGCCGGCGTGAGGCGGTGGGCGTGCGCGCGGTGGTGCTCAACGCGAGCCAACGTTGCTGCCGCTCGCCTTCGGCGGCGTCGGCGCCGCGGTGGGCATGACGCCGGTATTCCTGACCATGTCGGGACGTGCTCGCGGCGGGCTCGGTGTTCGCCAACCGGCTGCGCGGCAGGCCCCCCGGATAGGGCCTTCCTGCTGCACTGCACAGAAGCGCCAAGTGCTTCTGTTAAAATGCGATTTTTCGCGTTTTCGGACCGGGGCTCGAGGCAATGCCGATCTACGAATACCGCTGCTCCAGCAATACGTAACTGAACGAAGTACAA
>ERZ1370068.1022-contig-10933_pt1 | contig 31857 bp, 37 predicted proteins | sample MGYA00561227_ERZ1370068 | MGnify/ENA primary metagenome ERZ1370068 (study PRJEB38410, sample SAMEA6850437) | metagenome | study: Metagenomic assessment of the ecological functions of the soil: analysis of the soil microbiota associated with the...
AGGTTACGTATTGCTTCCAGGACGAGATGCTGAAGCTGGCCAAGCAGATCTACAAGTAATGCCGGGCGTCGTCGTCGACGGCGTGGCAAGCGCTTCAGGGCCCGTGCGGGCCGTCGACGGCGTATCGCTCACGGTCGCCGACGGTCGGCTCGTCACCCTGCTCGGGCCCTCGGGGTGCGGCAAGACCGACCACGCTGCCGGATGATCGCCGGCCTCGAGCAGAACGACACCGGGCGCATCACCATCGGCGATCGGATCGTCAGCGATCCCGCCCGCGGCCTCTTCGTGGCGCCCGAGCGCCGCGAGATCGGCATGGTGTTCCAGTCCTACGCGATCTGGCCGCACATGACGGTCTTCGAGAACGTCGCGTATCCGCTCCAGGTGCGGCACCGGCCGAGCGGCCGAGGTCGCGCGAGCGCGTGCTCGAGATCGCTCGGCTCATGGAGATGGCCGCATCTCGCCGACGCGGCCGGCCACCGCGCTGTCGGGCGGCCAGCAGCAGCGGGTGGCCATCGCCCGCGCGCTGGTGTTCCAGCCGCGCGTGCTCCTGATGGACGAGCCGCTGTCCAACCTCGACGCCAAGCTGCGCGAGCAGATGCGGGTCGAGCTGCAGCGCGCTCCAGCAGCGCCTGGGGATCACCACCGTGTACGTGACGCACGATCAGGAAGAGGCGATGGTGCTCTCCGACGAGATCGCGGTCATGCACGAGGGCCGCATGCTCCAGGTGGCGCCGCCGGAGACGATCTACACGCGACCGGCCAACCGCACGGTCGCCGCCTTCGTCAGGACGCCGCAACCTGCTCGAGGCCAAGGCGCGCGACGTGCGCCGCGACGCCGGGCGCGACGCTGGCCCGCGTCGAGGGCGAGGGCTGGACAGGCTGGTGCTCGGCGCCCGACGATCTGCAACCCGGCGAGGCGGTCACGGTGATCGTCCGACCCGAGGCGATCCAGCTCGCGCGGGCATCGGAGCGCCGGCGCCCGGAATCGCGTGGACGGGTGTGGTGCGCCAGCGCTTCTTCCGCGGAACCCGCAACCTCTACACGCTGCAGGTCGGCGCCCGCACCGTCAGCGTGGAAGCGCCGCCCGACCAGGCCGTCGCGCCGGGCGCCACCGTCTGCCCTCAGGTGGACGCCGTCCACACCTGGGCGGTCGCGGCTGACTCGGCAGTCTCGACCGCCGAAGCGGCGCTGAGCTCCGGCCCGCAGCGCGTCGAGGGCGAGGGGCAGGCGCCGCAGCGCGTCGATGGGCCGGAGTGTCACCTGCCAGTCACCGAGTGTCAGCGGAGGCGTGCCCCGACGCCCGACGACGGCTGGCTTTTCGCTGACCAGCCCCGCGCAATATCGCCCAGTAAATCGCTAGCTTAAGCCTGGCTCGGCCTCTCCTGTGGCATCCGCGTTGCTCTCTGCCAGGCCGACTGCGCCGCACGATGCACCAATCCCATGCACACAACCACCATGCGAACGACCAGGGCCTACGACTTCACCTCGGAGCGGCGCGAAGCGCCACCTCCTGGGGCTGGGGATGCTGCTGCTCACGCTCAGCGGTGGCTACTTCATCGCGCAGCGGGCGGTTCCCGAACCTCGAGATCGTCGAGGAGATCGACGGAGGACGACGCCAAGCCGGTCCCCACGCTCGCGGAGATCATGGAGCAGATCGACGCCGTGGCCACGCGGCACCACGTGTCGCCGCGCCTGGTGGCCGCCATCATCGCCGTGGAGTCCGAGTTCAATCCACGCGCGGTCTCGCGCGCGGGCGCAGGGGCTGATGCAGCTGATGCCGGCCACCGCCGCGCACCTGGACGTGCAGGACTCGTTCGATACGCGCGAGAACATCGAGGGCGGCGTGAAGCCACCTGCGGGTGCTGATGGACCGCTATCACAATGACCTGCCGGTGGTGCTGGCGGCCTACAACGCCGGCGACACGGCGGTCCTCACGCACCGGGGCATCCCGCCGTATCGGGAGACCGCGGCAGTACGTGATCCGCGTGCCTGCGCCGGTACGATCGCGAGGCAGCTAAGCGCGGCGGCGCGCCGGATCTACGGACCCGGCTCGACCGCCGGCACGCGCGGCGACGCCCCGGTCCGTTGAAGACGCGGCTGGTCTCGTACGACGGCTCGGCGCTGCCGTTCGTCGTGATGCCGATCCGAGGCGACGACGCATGTCCGAGCCGATCCCGCCCTGGCCGGACCCCGGAAGGCGCCCCCATCCGAGACGCCCTGAGGATGGCCGTCACGGCACCGCTGAGTGAAAGGAGACGATCATGACCGTGCCTGAGCGCTGGCAGGAAGTCATCGATCTGGTGCTCGCTCCGATCGCGTGGATTCCGCGCATGCAGGAGGCGCTGATCGCCTTCTTCGTGAGCCCGGCCGGCGCACTGGACCATGGCCCTCGAATTACATCTTCCTGCTCATCCCGGCGCTGCTGGCGGTGGCCGCGGTGTGGATCACGATGCTGTCGATCTACACGCTGCCGTTCCGGGCCGGCCGCGTCCGGTACGTGTCGATGATGCTGCTGGCCTGGTGGGACGCCGCCCGCGCGGTGTGGCTCTACTGGGTCGGCGTCGGACGCGTCGCCGCCGTGGCGGTAGGCTGGGTGGTGAGCCTGATCGCGCTGATGATCCGCCTCGTGGTGGCGTCGGTCCGCCAGATGGTCAGCATCCCGCTCACGATGACGGGACGGGTGACGCCAGACCTACTTCCAGCCGGGCGTGCCGTGGATGGCGTTCGTGATGCTCCTGGCCTGGTGCGTGCTGGAGGCGACCGTCTTCACCTACACGATGCTCCCGACCGTCAGCGTCGTCCTCAGCGACCTGGGCGCGGTCGAGCCCGCGCTTCACCACGCGCCGCGCTCTTCGTGTTCCTGCTGCATGCTGGTGATGGGCAGCTTCGCGTGCGCTCTGCAGTCGCTGGTGGACACGCTGCGGAAGCGCGAGTTCAAGTTCCTGGCCCAGATGGTGGTGATCGAGATCCTCGTGATGTTCTTCGAGGTGATGTTCCTCTACCGGCAGTTCATCGACGCGCTCACCCCGTGGATCGCCCAGGAGACCGGCGTCCTGCTGGGCCTGCGCGCCACCATGTCGCATGGCCGCCTTCGGCTGGCTCGGGCACCCGCGCCATGACGTGGTTCCTGTTCGCGCAGTACGGCACCGCGCCGCTGCTGGCGCTCATCGCCCGCCGGCCCCTGGCCGACGTGGAGGCGCGCCGAGCTCTTCGCGAGCGTGCCGGCGCTGACGCCGGCGGTGTGGTGGCGCAGCGCGCTGGACGACTTCAAGCACGAGCTGGAGTGGCTGCACGCCAAGGGCGATCAGCTGCTCCTGAGTACCTGGCCCTGCCGGCTCTGCAGCTCCTCGCGGTGGGTCTCAACTTCGCCATGATGATCGTGGCCGTCGCGGCCGCTTCAATCTGCCGTTCCGCACGCTGAAGGACGTGACCGAGACGCGCGACCTCCTCGCCACGTTCCACCTCGCGCGCGCGCGGCAGCCGGTGGCATAGATAGCGTGATACGGGGGCCCCAGAATGGCCCCCACACCCCCGGCGTTCAGGGCGCCGCCGGCGCAACGGTGGCGCTCTCAACTCTGCGTCTCTTCCGCCCTGACGTCGACAGTCTGACGCACGCGTCCGCTACGGGTCGGGGCGTGGCCTCCGACGTGGGGGAGTGGTACGATCGCGCCGCCCAGCGCTGAGGGCCAGGAGACTCGCCGATGCGCAGCCGTGTCCACGCTTCCGCCCCTGATCTCGAGCGACGGCCATCTCGAAGTCCGCCCGAGCGCTGGACGCCGCGCATGCCGGCCAGGTATCGCGACCGCGCGCCGCGGACGATCAAGCTCCCCGACGGCGGCGACGCCATCCTCGTCGAGGGCCAGCCGCCCTATCCCGCCCCGTTCCTCGATCTCCGGGCCGGCCGGCACGAACGAGACGTGGCAGCCGTTCGGCGTGACGGTGGACGACACCGCCGGCGTGGGCCCGCCCGAGCAGCGGCTGCGCGAGCAGGACATCGACGGGCTGCTGGCCGAGGTGCTGTTCCCCAACATGCAGGTGGGGCCGCGCCTCTGGCGGGCACATGGCCGACGACGACGCCTACCGCGCCACCGTCCGCGCCTACAACGACTGGCTCGGCGAGGAGTACTGCCCGGTCTCGCGCGATCGCCTGATCGGGCTCGGCGTCATCCCGTGGACGAACGTGCGACGACGCGCATCGCCGAGCTCGACCACTGCGCGCGGCTCGGCCTCAAGGGCGTCAACCTCGGCGTGTTCCCCAACGGCAAGTCGTATCCCACGCCCGAGGACGACACGCTTCTGGGCGGCGGCCATCGACATGAAGATGCCGCTGACCGTTCACGTCGGCTTCGACCGGCTGGGCCCGCGCGCCTCCCAGCCGACCTTCGAGTACCCGGGCGCCGACCCGGAGGTCCTCAAGAAGCTCGGGCCCGCGGAAGATCGTCGAGTGGGTGGCGCTGCCGTTCCTGAACATCCCGCCCTCGATCAGCCTGGCCCAGCTGGCCCTGTCCGGGCGTGCTTCGATCGCCTGCCCGATCTGAAGATCTTCTTCGCCGAGACGCGGCTGGGCTGGGTGCCGTTCTGGATGGAGGAGGCCGACTACTGGTACGAGCGGCACCGCCACTGGGCGGAGCGGCTGCTCGGCTTCAAGCCGCTCAAGCAGCCGGCCCAGCGAGTACGTGCGGCAGCACATCTTCTTCAGCGTGCAGCACGTGGAGCGCGTGGCCGTCGAGCTGCGCCACCACATGGGCGTCGAGCACATCATGTTCGCCACCGACTTCCCGCACATCGAGTGCGACTGGCCGAACACGCGCCCGTTCGCCGAGCGGCTCTTCGCCGGACGTGCCGGCCGACGAGGCCTTCAAGATCGCCAGCGGCAACATGCTGGACGTTCTTCCACCTGCGCGGACACGCCGATGGGCCGCACGGTGCTGGCCGCCGCGCCATGACAGTCCGCGCTTCGGCCTGAACCGGTTCGACAGCCGCTCGGTCGGCGGCGTTCGCCGCCGACGTGCGCGCGCGCCGAGGACGCTGGGCTGGGACGCCGCGCTCGCAGCCCGACTCCCAGCTGCGGCCGCCGCGACACCTACGTGATGCTGGCGGCCGCCGCGCCAGGCCACCGAGCGCATCATGCTCGGGACGCTGCTGGCCAACCCGGTGAACCGGCATCCGACCGTCACCGCGTCGTCGATCGCCACGATCGACGAGCTGGCGCCCGGGCGCACGTCTGCTCGGCTGGGGCGTCGGGCGACACCGCGGTGCGGCTGGCCGGGCTGCGGCCGGCGCGCGTCACGGAGCTGGAGGCGGCACGCGGCTCATGCGCGCGCTGCTCGACGGCGAGGCGGTCGAGGTCGGCGCCGCGCGGCCGGCGCGCCTGCCGCATCACCGGCCGGTGCCGATCTGGATCGCCGCCGGCGGGCCGCGCACGCTGCGCATGGCCGGCGGCGTCGCCGACGGCGTCTTCATCCGCGTGGGCACTCACCCGGCGAACATCGCGCAGCTCGATCGACGCCATCCGCGCGGGCGCCGCCGAGGCGGGCGCGATCCCGCCGACGGTCCGGGCTGGGCGCGATCTTCCACACCGTGCTCGTGGACGACCGCGGCGCGCGCTGCTCGATGGGCAAGTCGATGGCCGCCGGCTACTACGAGTACTCGCCGATGCTCTTCGAGCCGCCGCGGCTGCGCCTGGACCGGGCCGCGATCCCGAGACGCTCAAGCACGAGCGCAGGTCTGGCCCGACTTCCACCACGCGCCCGATCTCGAAGCCAGCGGCCGCGCCGTCGACTTCCTGCCCGACGGCCGCCGCCGACGCGTTCTGCCTGCGCGGCGGCGCCGGCGAGATCGTCAGGCAGCTGCTCGACGTGCTGCGCACGCGTCGCCGGTCGCGCTTCGACTACGTCGTGCTGCACCCGATCCCCGACCCGAAGTTCCCCGTCGATCCGGCGAACGACGCTACACCGCGCCGCGTCGCCCGCGGGGATCCTGCCGGCCGTCCGCAGCGGCGCTCGGCCGCTAGCTCCCGTCCGAGTAGGCCGCCGTCGCCCGCTGGGACGTGGTCGGCCGGGGCGGCGTCGCCCTGGGCCTGGCCGCGGCATCCACGGCAGGCCGTCGTGGCCGTCAGTCGCTCGGGGCGCGGCGGGCTGGCCGCTCCAACGACTCACACGGGCCCGCCCGCCCGGCCCCCTACAGGCGGCGGGGACGGGGGTCCGAGCGAGCCGCACTCCGGGCGAGCCAGCGACCGGGCGACCAGCGACAGCCATTTTCCAGCGGTACGTCGGCAGATCGGCTCCGAGCGGCTACGCTGGCGAGCGAGGCTACGCGCGGCCAGTAGGCGAAGGCAGCGCCGATCGGCGAGGCGTAGATCGGGCACGTAGTCGACGAGTGTGGCAGGCTTGCCCTCGCCGACGGCTGACGCGGCGATCCAGTTGCAGACTTCGCGGGTCCCGTTCTGCGGACCACTCGCCGCCCGGCAGCCCGGAGGCGCCCCGGCTGCGCGTGGTCACGTCCTGGCTGCGGTCGCCCGACGGAATCTTGTACTCGTCGAAGTGGCGGGCCATGCCGCGGGCGTCGCCGGCGGTCATGAGACTCAGCAGCGTGCGGTCGAACGTTTCGTCGAGATAGGCGTCGGCGGCGCGCGGGGTGTGCCAGAGGCCGCCGGAGCCCACCACCGCCACGCGGAGCATAGCTGGGTATTCGGCGATGATCTCGCGCACTGCGACGCCGAGCTGGTAGCAGCGCTGCGCCGTCGGCTGGGGCGCGTAGTAGCGTTGACGAAGATCGGCACGATGGCGGTCGTCAGGTCGGTCAGCGACTCCGGCCGGGCGGAAGAAGGCGTGGCCGATGTTGCGCTCGGGCTTGGGGCTGTCCAGGCACAGGGCGGGATCGAAGCCGCGACCACATCAGCCCGGTGAGCAGGCGCCAGACCGAGTGGCCGGGATGGCCCGACAGCTTCGCGGTGATCCCGTTCGCGAGCGCGCCTCGAACGACTCGCCCGCGTAGATCGCGAAGGTCGGGAAGTTGGTGAAGTCGAAGCTCTCGAGCTGGTCGTCGCCGAAGACCACCAGGACGTCCGGCCGCGGCGGCGGCAGGCGAGCGCGCAGGCGGTGAAGACCAGCGAGATCCGCGCGGCCTTCGCGCGATTAGCCGCACGTCGTCCACCGGCACGTCGGCGCGCAGCGAAGCGGCTCGCGCGCACGTCGTTCCACTTCTCCGGTGGCATGTAGCAGAACGGGCTGTGGGTCATGTTGAAGATGCCGACCAGCGTGGCCATTCGTCAGGCTCCCTTGCGCTCGGCCCAGATGCGTTTGATCTCCTCCGCGATCGCCGGCGGCTGGCCGGCGTGCCAGAGCATGCGCGGCGGCCCCTCGGCCGCCATGGCGATCGAGCGGGCGCCGGGTCCCTGGCGCACGCGCGGCAGCGTCAGGCGGCGCGTTCTTTGCCGGGATCGCGCACCACGGCCTTCGGATCGCCGCCGCGCGCGACGATCGCCGCCTCCTCGAGCATGCGCTTGCGGAACAGGATGACGCCACGATCGCTCTCGCCCAGATGCTCCTGCGTGCGGTCGGCGATCGTCCCCTGGCCCAGCCAGGCGACGAAGTCCTGGTTCATCACGTGGCTGGTGATGTAGCGGCCAGTCAGCGGGTCGCGTGATCGGCCGAACCAGTACGGGATCGCGCTCCTGCGCGAACGGCGCGGCGCCGGGCACGCGGATCGTTGAACCACGCCACGTGCAGCGTGTGCTCGTCGTCGATCGGCACGCGCCACTCGAAGCTCTGCCGGTGCAGAGGCAGTTCGGCCAGAGGCACACGCGGCCGACGGTCCAGAGCGTCGTCCTGCTCGGTCGAGTCCTCGCGCACGCGGCGGTAGACGAAGCCCCACTCGAACTCGTCGAAGCGCGATCTTGAGGTGGCGCGGCGCGCGCGGTCGCCCGCCGCGCTGGCGCCGCCGTCCAGTTGCTGTGCAGCCACTCGAAGTGGATCGGGATCGATCGAGTTCTCCTGGCCCTGGAACCAGTTGCACGGGACCTCGGAGAAGACGATCTGCTTGTAGCCCGTGGTCGCCGAAGAGGTCCCAGTCCGGCACGAGCGGCGCGGGCGCCGGGCCGAGATAGGCCCACAGCAGCCCGGCCTTGGCCTCGACGGGATAGGCGGTGATCCGGATCTTGTCCTTGAAGCGGCCGTCGGGATGCGCGGCGTCCTCGAACGGCTGCTCGAGACACCGGCCGGTGCCGTCGAAGAGCCAGCCGTGATAGTGGCAGCGCAGCCCGCACGCCTCCACGCATGCCGTAGGAGAGATCGGCGCGGCGATGCGGGCAGTGGCGATCGAGCAGGCCGTAGCCGCCGCTCGCGTCCCGGTAGAGCACGAGATCCTCGCCGAGCAGCCGCACCGGCAGCGTCGGGCGCTCGTCGAGCTGGGCGACGGCGGCGATCGGCTGCCAGTAGCGGCGCATCAGCTCGCCCATCGGCGTGCCGCGGCCGACGCGGGTCAGGGCCTCGTTGTCCTTGGCGCTCAGCATGGCCTCTCCGGTCCGGTATGATACTGTCTCGTCGGGAGGACCCGCCATGCTCAGTCGCGAGGACAACGAGCTCCTCTGTCGCATCGGGCCGGGCACGCCGATGGGCGACCTCATGCGCCAGTACTGGGTGCCGGCCGCCGCTGTCGAGCGAGCTGCCCGAGCCGGACGGCGCCCCTGCTGCGGGTGCGCCTGCTGGGCGAGGACCTCATCGGCGTTCCGCGCGACCTCCGGCGCGGTCGGCCTGATCCAGAACAACTGCCCGCACCGCGGCGCCAGCCTCTTCTACGGCCGCAACGAGGACGAGGGCCTGCGCTGCGTCTATCACGGCTGGAAGTTCGACGTGAGCGGGCCAGTGCGTGGACATGCCGAGCGAGCCGCTCGAGAGCACCTACAGCACGAAAGTCCGCGCGCGCGGCCTATCCCTGCGTCGAGCGCGGCGGCCTCGATCTGGGCCTACCTCGGCCGCGCGCGACGCCGCCGCCGCTGCCCGACCTCGAGCCCAACATGCTGGCGGGCAGCACGCTTCAGATCTACCAGCGCGAGTGCAACTGGGTGCAGGCGCTCGAGGGCGACATCGACACCTGCCACACGGTGTTCCTGCACCTCGGGCGACGTGGCGGCCGACGACACGCGCGCCCGGCACGTGGGCGCGCTACGCGCTCAGCCGATCGCGCCCCGCGCTACGAGGTGGCCGACACGGACTTCGGCGTGATGTACGGCGCCTACCGGCCGGCGGAGGCGGACAGCCACTACTGGCGCATGGCGAACTTCCTGTTCCCGTTCTACGCGATGGTGCCCACCGGGCGTGATGGGGCTCGAGGTCCGCGTGCGCGCGTGGATCCCGATGGACGACGAGCACACGCTGGCGCTGACGATCAGCCCGGCGCGCAGCCGCAGTCCGCACCGCCGGGCGCCAGGCGCTCGAGCCCGCCCGAGACGCTGCCGAACACGACCGACTGGTACGGCCGGTTCCGGCTGCGCGGCCAACGCCGGCAACGACTACCTAGATCGATCGCAAGGCGCAGCAGAAGAACGTCAGCTACACCGGGATCGACAGCGATCTTCCTGCAGGACCAGGCCGTCGACCGAGAGCATGGGCGCGATCTACGACCGCACGCAGGAGCGCCTGGGCACCAGCGATCAGATGGTGATCCGCACCCGCAAGCGCCTGATCGACGCGGCGCACGCGCTGCGCGACCACGGCGACGATTCCGCCCGGCGTGCGACGACCCCGCGGTCTACCAGGTGCGCTCGGGCGGCGCGATCATTCCGCGCGGCGCCAACTGGCTGGAGGCCACGCGCGAGCTACGCCGCGCCGGCGTCACGCATCCCGGGCTCAGCCGCTCGGTGCTCGGGAGGACTCCCGGCCGTCTAGCTCGCGCGAACGGTGTCCAGCTTCTTCCAGTCGAACGCCACACCGTGGCCCGGTCGCTCCGGGGCGACGGCGCAGCCCTCCTCGATCCGCAGCGGCTCGGCGATGAACCGGTCGAGGCCGAAGCCGTGGGCCTCAGGTACGAGCGGTTCGGCAGCCGCCGCCAGCAGGTGCACCGAGATGTCGTGGGCGCCGTGCGAGGTCACGGGCAGGTTGAACGCCTCGGCCAGGTGGCAGACCTTCATGAAGACGCTCACGCCGCCGCAGTTGGTGACGTCGGGCTCCGGAAAGGTCACGCCGCCGGCGGCGATGAGCTGCGCGGAACTCGTAGAGCGTGTGGAGGTTCTCGCCGGCGGCGATCGGCACGCCGCCCTCGCGCACGATCGCGCACGTGGCCGGGGACGTCGTCGGGGATCGTCGGCTCCTCCAGCCACACCAGCTGCTGAGTCGGCCAGCGCGCGCGCCGCCCGGATCGCCTCGTCCACGCTCCAGCGCATGTTGGCGTCGGCCATCAGCGGAAAGCCGCGGCCGAGGTGGGCGCGCATCGCGCGGACGCGCTCGACGTCCTCGTGCAGCGACGGCGCGCCCGACCTTCATCTTGATGGCCCGGAAGCCGCGCGCGAGATTGTCGTCGGTCTGGCGCGAGCAGCGCGTCGAGCGGGAAGTCCAGGTCGATGCCGCCGGCGTAGCACGGCACGCGCGGGTCGAAGCCGCCGAGCAGCGCGCCAGAGCGGCGCGCCCTGGCGCCGGGCGCGAAGATCCCACAGCGCGATGTCGACCGCGGAGATGGCGCAGCGCCTGGGCGCCGCCGCGCCCGCCGTAGTGGAGCGCCCACCACATCGCTTGCCACAGACGCCTCGATGCGCTCGGCGTCGCGGCCGGCCAGGCAGCGGCGCGAGGTCGCGCGCGACCAGCAGCGTGGACGGCGGCGCCGCCGGCGCCGACCGTGTAGGTGTAGCCTGACGCCCTCGGCGCCGTCGGCGTCGCGCACGCGCACGGTGATCAGCTCGAAGTCGCCGGATCGTCCCGTGCGTGCTGTCGGACAGGGCGACGGGCAGCAGGGATACGGTAGTGGTCGGCCTGGATCTCGCGGATGGTGGGCATGGCGTCCCAGGATACCCGAGTGCTATCGTACGGCGCCATGAAAGCCAGCACAGACCGCATCCTCACGACGCACACCGGCAGCCTGCCCCGCCCCGACGACCTGACCGCGCTCCTGGAGGCGCTGGACGCCGGCAGCGTGCCCGACCTGGCCGCCTTCGAGGCGCGCGTGCGCCAGCGCGGTGGCCGACATCGTCCGGCCGCAGCGCGGAGGCCGGCGTCGACATCGTCAACGACGGCGAGCAGGGCAAGGTGCGGCTACTCCACCTACGTGCGGCATCGGCTCACCGGCTTCGGCGGGCAGCAGCGTGCGCCGCGCCGCGGGCCGACTGGGCCGACTTTCCCGAGGCCGCCGCGCGCCCGAGCGGCGCTCGACCGTCGAGCGCCCGGCGTGCGACGGCCCCATCGACTGGAAGGACCGCGACGGCCGTGCGGCAAGGACACCGCCAACCTCGCGCGGCGGTCACTGCGGCGGCAGCCGACCGAGGCGTTCATGACGGCGGCCTCGCCCGGCGTCATCGCCCACTTCCTGCAGCAACGAGCACTATCCGACGCCGCGAGGCCTATCTGGCGCGGCTGGTCGACGTCATGAAGGAGGAGTACGACGCCATCCACCGAGGCGGGCTTCGTGCTCCAGGTCGACTGCCCGGACCTGGCCATGGGCCGCCACCTGGCCTTCCCGAGCCTGAGCAACGCGGAGTTCGTGAAGATCGCCGGAGGCCAACGTGGAGGCGCTCAACCACGCGCTGCGCGACATCCCGCCCGACCGGATGCGCCTGCACCTGCTGCTGGGGCAACTACGAGGGCCCGCACCACCGCGACATCCCGCTGCGCGAGATCCTGCCCGTCGCGCTCAAGGCGCGGCCGCAGGCGATCTCCTTCGAGGGCGCCAACCCGCGCCACGAGCACGAGTGGGCGGTGTTCCGCGAGCATCAAGCTGCCGGACGACACGGCTGATCATCCCGGGCGTGCTCGACTCGACGACGAACTTCATCGAGCATCCCGGAGCTGGTCGCCCAGCGCATCGTCCGCTACGCCGAGGTGGTCGGGCGCGAGCGCGTGATCGCCGGCAGCGACTGCGGCTTCGCGACCTTCGCGCGCTCGCAGTCGCATCGTCGAGCCGGAGATCGTGTGGGCCAAGCTCGCCGCCATGGCCGAGGGCGCGCGGCTGGCTTCGGCCCAGCTCTGGGGAGGGCGGCGGTGATCAAGAGCGTCTCCGCTGCTCACCCGCAAGGACGGTCTGACGCACGCGCAGTTCATGAAGCACTGGGTCGAGATCCACGCTCCACTGGCTCACGCGGTGCCGGGACTCAAGCGCTACGTGCAGTCGCACATCGTCGAAGAGCGCACGCGGCCGGACATCCCCACCACCAGCGTCGACGTCGACGGCATCGCCGAGCTCTGGTTCGACGACCGCGAGTCGATGGCCCGCGCGATGGCGACCCCGGCGGCCAAGGCGCTGCACGCCGACGGCGCGCTCTTCATCGGCCGCATCAAAGAGCTTCACCGTCGACGAAAAGACGATCATCCCGCGGAGTGACCGGCCATGAACCCGGTGGAGCTCGGCCGGCTGCGCGTCTCCGCCGTCGTCGAGCGCGCGCGGGACCCACGCGGCCCACGTGGCTCCTACCCGACGCCACGCCGGAAGCGGTCGACCGGCACCGAAGCTGGCTGGCCCCCGCACTTCCCCTCGACGACAAGGGGCGCTTCCTTCAATCGATCCACACCTTCGTGGTCCAGGCCCCCGGCCTCACCATGCTGGTGGACACGTGCGTGGGCAACGACAAGGACCGCGGCGGCCGCGCGCCTTCCACATGATGCAGACGCCCTTCCTCGAAGACCTGAGCGCGGCCGGCTTTCCGCCCGAGTCGATCGACCTCGCGTGCTGTGCACCCACCTGCACGTGGATCACGTGGGCTGGAACACGCGCCTGGACGCCGGCCGCTGGGTGCCGACCTTCTCGCGCGCCCGCTATCTCTTCGCCCGGCGCGAGTGGGAGCACTGGTCGTCCGAGCGCGACCCGGACACCCAGCGCATCATGACCGACAGCGTGAAGCCGGTCCTCGACGCCGGGCTCGAGCAACTGGTCGAGATGGATCACAAGCTGACGGACGAGGATCTGGCTCGAGCCCACGCCGGCGCCACACGCCCGGTCACGTCAGCGATGCGCCTGCGGGGGCGCGAGGCCGAGGCGGTCATCACCGGCGATCTCATGCACTGTCCGGTGCAGGTGGCCGAGCCGGCTGGGGCAGCCACTTCGACAGCGACGTCGAGCAGGCTCGCAGGACCCGGCGCGCCTTCTGCGAGCGCTACGCCGACACTGGGCATCGGCGTGCTCGACACCACTTCCACCATCCGACCGCCGGGCACACATCGTGCGCCGGGACAACGGCTGCCGATTCGAGGTCGGCTCAGCCCGCCGCGCGCAGCCTGAGTCGACCCGCACGCGGCGCCCCTCGCGCCGCTGCTGGCGGCGAGCGCTCAGCGCGCCAGCAGCAAGCAGGCAGCGCCGGCGCGAGGCCAGTAGCGCCGCGGTGAGCCGGCGGCCGAGGTCGGGCTCGCGAAAGAGCGTGCTGCCGAGCAACACCGCCGCCACCGCCGACAGCCGGCGGATCGCATTCACGTACGCGGCCGGCGCTTCCGTCAGCGCGGTCGTCTGCATCGCGGTGCCGGTGACGCCGAGCGCGCCGTGAATGCCGATCGTCACGAGATTCCTCGCCGACAGGCTGGCCACCAGCCGGCGCGGCTGGGCGATCAGCACGATGGCGGTCGTCAGCAGCGCGGCGGCGCCGTGCGAGCAGACGAGGATAGCTCTGACGGACCGATCGCGAGCGCGCCCCATCGGTCCACGGCGGCGCAGGCCGCCGAGCAATACCGCGGCGCCGAGCGCGTCGAGGGCGTCGCGCCGGCCCAGCAGCGCGCGCAGGCGTCCCCGCCCTGGGGCACCGCCCGAGAGATTCGCCGTACCGGCCACGGCCAGGAGCAAACCGACCCATCCCAGCGGGCTCGGCAGCGTTCCCGACAGCAGCGCGTCGGGCAGGACGGTGAAGATCGGACTCAGCGCAAAGACCGGACCGACGACTGAGATGTCACCGCGGGCGCTGGCTCGGGCGAGCAGGCTCGCCATCCCGAACACGAGCACCGCCGAGGCCGGAATGGCCGGCCACGCCGGTCCGGGCGGCGTGAAGGGCTCGCGCGAGAACACGAAGAAGAGGAGCCAGGCGCTGAAGGCCACCAGCTGGGTGCCCGCCACGATGGCGAGCGGAGGAATGGCGCGGCCGCGCCCTTGACGACGGCGAACTGCGCGGCCTGCGTGAGCGCCGCCGCGAGAGAGAGCGCGAACCAGCTCAGTGGCTGGCCGGAACCACGGGATGGCCGGCGGCCGCGTCGGCGATTGTGTGATCGTTGTCGGCCGGCACGGCGCCGCTGACGCCGACGGCGCCGACGATCCGATCGTCCATCCACGACGGGCACGCCGCCCCGACCGAACACGAACGCGTAGTCGCCGAGCGTGGCGACGTTGTCGGCGAAGAGCATCCGCTTGCTGAAGCGCTCTTCGAGATCGAGCGTGGTGGCATGAAAGCCGGCCGCGGCGTTGGCCTTGGCCCGCGCGATCTCCGGCGTCACCCACAGGGCGCCGTCCATCCGGTCGCAGGCCACCAGGTGGCCGGCGTCGTCGACCACGGCGATCGCCACCCGGAAGCCCAGCTCGCGGCGCGCTTCGCGACGCCGCGCGCGATGCAGGCACGCGCCTGCTCGAGCGTACAGCGCGCTCACGCCGAGATCCACCCAGACCTGGTCGCCGTCGATCCGCACCGGGTAGGACGGCACCGCGCCACCGCGGGTCGGGAACAGGCACTGCCCGGTGCGAACGTCGAACATCCAGCCGTGCCACGGGCACGCCACCCGCGTTCCCGACACCATGCCTTCGGCGAGCGGTCCGCTCTGGTGCGAGCACCGTCGCCGAGCGCGTGGACCTCGTCGCCGATGCGCGCACGAGCATCGACGCGGACTGCCCTCGACCTCCACCGAGACACGGCTGGCCCGGCGTCACCTCGACCGAGCGTTGCGACACGGACCTCGCTCACGGCCTTCGCTCACAGGTCTTCCTTCAGGACGTAGGCGCGATGGAGCCCGTCATGTACTGCCAGCGCATCTCGGTCGCCTGGCGCACGTGCGTCGAGCGCCTCGCGCCTGCATCGCCGGGCGTCGTGCAGTGGCGCTCGACGATCTGGTAGCCGCGCTCGCCGTGGACCTCGTCGGCCTCGATGTGGATGGCGAAGAACTCCACCTCGCGGTCGCTGAAGCCGTAGTGCGGTCTTGAGCGGCGGCAGGTTGCGCCTGATAGATGCCGGGCACCTGCGACTCGAGCCCGACCAGCAGGCCGGCGGCCGCCACGTGGAAGCGGCTGATGCGCGGTCTCGTAGCACCAGGCGGTCAGCGCGCGCGTGGTCGGCAGCTGCCGCGCCGTGCTCGACCTCGGCGCGGCTCACGCCGCAGGCCTCGCCGAAGCGGATCAGCAGATCGACGTGCTTGACGCCGCGACTCCTCCTCGATGATGTTCTCGAGCAGGAAGTCGCGCGCGTCGGCGTCCGGGCAATCGGCGTACACGGCGGCGCACCAGCGCGGGAACTGGCGAGACGTACTGGTAGTGCTGGCACGCCCACGCGCCGAGCTGGGCGCGGGTCAGCTCGCCGTTGACCCACTTCTCGGTGAACGGGTTCATCCGGCTGTGGCGGGCGTTGACAGCCGCCTGCAGCTGCGCGCGGAACGGACCCGTGGCCTCCATCATGGTCACCTCCCGGTCTCGGGATGATCGTCGTCCGGCCGCGGCAAGTCAAGCCGGCGCGGCACTTACCTTCCGCGTAATTGCGGGCACCCGCGAACACGGCGATCGTGGCGACAACGCTCACCACCAGGAGGAACGCCATGAGCCAGGCAGCCACGACCACGATCGGTACCGCGCGCACCGCCGTCGACGATTTCGTCGCGGCCTGGAACGCGCACGACCCCGACGCCGTGCGAAGCGTCTTCACCGCCGACGGCGTGCTGTACGATCCCGCCACACCGGATGGGCTCACCGGCCCCGCCATCGCGCCGCGTCCGTCCGGCAGGTGCTCGAGCGGTTCCCCGACATCACGCGTTCGTGCTCGGATCCGTGCTCGAGGCGGACGGCGGGCGGGTGGCGTTCGAGTGGCGCATGACGGCGACGGCCGCGACCCTGGACGGCCGGAGAATTCCGGTCGCGCTCATCGGCTGCGACGTGTGTCGCACTGAAGGACGGCAAGCTCGCGCCGAGCTACGCGGGCTACTTCCGACCGGGCTCGCCTCACTCGAGGCAGCTCAATGCCCGGCCGGCAGCGTGACGGCGTCCGCGGCGAGCCGGCGCGCCGTCGCCTCCGTGGCGTCGTCCGCGGGGTAGAAGCATTCGATGCGCAGCTCCTGCGAGCGTGACGTCGCGCGGGCTTGGCCAGCGCCGTCAGGGTCGAGAAGAAGGCCAGCGCCAGGCCGTCCTTCTCGAGCCGCATGGCGAGCACCGGCGGCATCGAGGCCCGCGGGTCGGGGATCCTCCAGCGGGCCGGCATGCCCGGGTAGGCGAGCAGCTCATCGCGCAGGCGGCCCGCGGCCACGTTGGTACCGCCGGCACGCCTCGCGGTGAATCGCCTGGATCAGGGGGCCGGCGAACTCTTCCCAGTTGACGATGAATCGACGCAGCCCTCGGGGTGACAGACGTGATGCATGGCATTGCCCGCCGCTCCGGGTCCGAACTCCACGGCCCCCAGGAAAGCCCGAAGATGCGCCCGGCCGCCTCGTTACGCATGACGATGTTCCATCCGCCGTCCACCACGATCGCGGGAACGGCTCCTGCTGATGCAGGACGAACGACAGCGCCCGACGGACGTGCGCGAGCTCGGCGGCAGTCGAGCTTGCGCTCGCCGTACACGGGAGCGTAGCCGGCGCCCAGCAGGAGCGTGTTCGCGCTCCACTCAGCGGGATGTCGAGCACGCTGGCGAGGAGCTGGACCATCTCGCGGCTGGGGTGAGCGCGTCCCGGTCTCGAGGAAGCACAGGTGGCGGGCCGAGATCTCCGCCTCGGTCGCCAGCGCCAGCGTGACTGAGCCGCCGGGCCAGTCGCCAGTGCCGGAGCAGCGGGCCGAACGCCGGCGCCGCCGCTCTGGCATGTTGCCGGTCGGCCGGGGCTCGTCGGTCCGCCGTGGCTCGTGGCACGGGTCGCAGTGTACCGGACGGCGGAGGTAGGGCAATTACCTCTCACGTAAGCGAGAGCTTCACGGGCTTTCTCGGGCTCGTCGTCCAGCCCGATGCCACGACGATCGCACGCCGCCTACGACATCGCCGCACGGCCCTGGCTGCCCACGGACGCCGAGCAGCGGTTCGCGCCGGGATTCCTACCGCACGTGACGCTCGCAGTGCGCGGTACGTGGTCCGCCAGATGCCTCGTGTGATCGGGCCACCGCGTTCGCGGAGCGGCTCACCGAGCAGCTGAGAGACCGCACAGTTCTGCTGGGGCGCCGTGGTGGTCTTCGAGGGTGGATTTCTGTTCTGGTGCGTCGACCGCGAGGCGTCGTGCAGCGGCCCATCTTGCGGGCCGCGCACGAGGACGCGACTCACCCGCTCGAGGGCTTTCTCGATCCGGTCGCCGGGCCACCGCCGTGGTCGAGACCACCCGCCGGGCTCACCCGGCGATGACGCCGTGCTCGTCGAACAGCCCGTTCGCTGATGCGGCTATGCTTCTTCATCAAGGACCGGTACCTCGCCGCACATCACGCTCGGCTTCGACCCGCGGCTCGTCACCTCCGGGCCAGGAGGCCTCGGCAGGCAGCGCCAGGCGCACACGATGCGGGTCGAGCGCGTCGTTCCCGTCGCGCTCGGCCCTACGGACGCGTCGAGCGGCTGCTCTGGGCCTTTGAGCTGCTGGACGCGCCGCCCCGGCGCCAGTCGCTACGGCGTGACCTCGACCCAGGCCCGGCGCCCGATACGACCCGTCAGGCGGGAGAAAAGATCGAGCATCCGGATCTGCCAGCCGTACTTCGTCCGGAACGCCGCCCGGGCTCGCTCGATCGATGCGGGGTCGGTGATGAGCCGGGCCGTAGCGTCCTGCCAGGTGCCGCGGAGCCCGCCGCGAGCGTCGCAGGGAGCGATCCGCGCCCGTGAGGACTGCCGGAGCCGCTTGACCTCGCCGGAATCGCCCGCGGTGAAGACGTAGAGCTTGCCGTCGGCGCCCGCGAACCAGACCGGCGTCGCTACCTCCGTGCCGTTGCGGCGGAAGGTGGCCAGGCTCACGTAGCGGTGACGGTCGAGCTCGGCGGCGGTCACGCTCAGTAGCCGCGAGCGCGGTCCACTTGATTGAGCAGCGGGCGCCCGCCAGGTAACGACGCAGGTTCTCGGCGAAGAGATCCGAGCACCAGTCGTCGTAGCTCGGCAGGAAGCCCGAGACGTGGGGCGAGACGATGACGTTGTCGAGGCGCGTACAGCGGATGGCCGCGGGCGGCGGCTCCTGGGCGAAGACGTCGACGGCCGCCGCCGCGATCGCGCCGCTCGGCGCAGCGCGCGGGCCAGCGCCGTCTCGTCCACCGCTGGCGCCGCGACCCACGTTGATGAAGTACGCCGAGCGCTTCATGCGTCGCGAGCTCGCGCTGCGCCGATCATGTGCCGCGCGTCTGCGGGCGTCAGCGGCGCGCCATGCACGACCACGTCGGACTGCGCGAGCAGCGCGGGCGAGCTGTGCGGGCCGACAGCCACGCGTCGGGCAGCACGGCCGTCGGGATCGCCGGTGCCCGGCAGGCAGTAGCCGGCGTCCGCACGCTGCGCGGGATCACGCTTGCACGCCAGCACCCGCATCGCGAAGGCCGTCTTGGCGATGCGCGCGCAGCTCGCGACCGATGCTGCCGTAGCCGATGATGCCGAGCGTCGCGCCGCGCACCTCGGTCGGCACGAACAGCGGCCAGCGCTGCTCGTCCGGGCGGCCAGCCGCCCCGGCCGCTGCCACTCGACCATCCGCGGCACCCGATGGGCCAGCGCCAGCAGCACGGTGATCGCGTACTCGGCGATGGTCGCCGCGTGCACGCCGCTGGTCGTGGTGAGCGTGACGGCGCTCTCGGTGTAGAGCGGATGATCGTAGAGCGCGTTCACGCCGGCCATATGCAGCTGCACCCACTTGAGACGCCGGGCCGGGCCGAGATCGCGGGGCGGCATGCCGGCGTAGAGCACGTCGGCCCGCGCGTAGTCGGCCCGCTGGGGATCCTCGCGCGTCACCGTGAGCGACCGGCGAGACACGGCGCATCCGATCGAGCTGCGCCTCGCTGAGAGGCATCGTGACGCAGCACGTTGAGCATGGCAAAAGCGATTCTAGCCGAGCGAGAGCGTACAATCCCGCCCGGAAATGGAGGCCGATGGCTGAAGAGATCCCCGAGCCCGAGCGGCCCATCTGCGACCCGCACCACCATCTCTGGGACCATCCCGGCCGCCGCTACCTCCTCGACGAGCTGCTGGCGGACACCGGCAGCGGCCACAACGTCGTGGCCACGGTGTTCGTGGAGTGCATGTCCATGTACCGCGCGGACGGTCCTGTGGAGACCGCGGCCGGTCGGCGAGACCGAGTTCGTGAACGGCGTCGCCGCCATGAGCGCCAGCGGAGGCTTCGGGCCCACACGGGTCGCCGGCGGTATCGTGAGCTTCGCCGACCTCGCCGCTGGGCGAGCCGGGTCGGCGCGCGTGCTGGACGCGCATCTGCGCCGCCGGCCGCCCGGTTCCGCGGCATCCGCCACGCCGCCGGCTGGGACGCCAGACGCCCAGATCCGCAACTCGCACACGAATCCGCCGCCCGGCCTGCTTCGGCGACACGCGCTTTCGCCGGGGCTTCGCCGCAGCTGGCGCCGCGCGGCCTCACGTTCGACGCCTGGCTCTACCACCCGCAGCTCGCCGGAGCTCACCGACCTGGCCGCGCGCTTTCCCGGACACGCACGATCATCCTCGACCACTTCGGCGGGCCGCTCGGCATCGGCGCCGTACGCCGGCCAGTCGCGACGGAGGTCTTCGCCGCGTGGAAGCCGCGTCGATCCGCGCGCTGGCCGACTGCCCCAACGTGGTGCGTCAAGCTCGGCGGCCTCGGCATGCCGCTCAACGGCTTCGGCTCCATAAGCGCGAGCAGCCGATCGGCTCCGATCGAGCTGGCCGAAGCCACCGCGAGACTGGTATCTGGCACACCATCGAGAGTGCTTCGGCGTCGAGCTGCATGTTCGAGAGCAACTTCCCGGTGGACAAGGTGAGCGTGTCGTATCGCGTGCTGTGGAACTCGTTCAAGCGCCTCGACCGGCGAGCTTCTCCGCCGCCGAGCGAGTCCGCTCTGTTCCACGACACCGCCGCCCGCATCTACCGTGTGGCGTAGCCGGCCGCTGCCTCAGCGGCCCCAGGGGCGAAGCGTCGTGACACTCAGCGCCGCGTCTCGGCCTCCGAGCTGCTGACGAGCTGTCGCGCTCTCGGTGTTCGCCGGCGTCGAGGTCGGCGAGCCGCCGCGCAAGCATGGAGCAGCGCTTGGCGCGACGGGTTCTGCTGCGCGCGCGTAGGCGACCAGCGCGGAGAGCGTGTCGCGGTCGTAGGGATGGCGGGCGAGCACTCGCTGCGAGCACCTCGATCGCCTGCTTCGTCTGCTCTTCTCGTTGAGCGCGACCGCGTACACGCATCCGTAGCGGCGCGCTGTCGGGCGCCAGGCGCGCCGCCGCCTCCAGCTCCGGCCACCGCCTCGGGCATGCGCTTGCCGTCGCACGAGCGAGCAGGCCGAGGCGCATGATGCGCCGCCGCGCTGCCGCGGATCCTGCCTGAGGGCGCTCCGCGACAGCACGCCGCCCTCCGCATCCCGGCCGGTGGCCCGGTAGAGATCCGCGAGGTTGACCGCGGCCGGCGACGAAGCGCGGGTCCAGCTCGAGCGCCGTCCGCAGCGCCGCCTCGGCCTCGTGCGGCCGGCGCTGGGCCGCATACAGGAGGCCCAGGTTCAGGTGCGACTCTGGACGATCGGCGCTGAACTGCTCGGCGGCAACGTACTCCGCGAGGCCGCGGTCGAGCGCCGTCCGCTGCGCGTCAGTCAGCCGGTCCTCGGCGCACCGGCCAGCGCACGCGCCGCTTCCATGCGCACCGCGCGGACGGCGTCGTCGAGCAGCGGGGCCAGGAGCTCCACGCGCAGCGTGGTCGATGCCCTCGAGCGGCGCTCACCGACGCGCGCCGCACCATCGGGTCGCCGTCCTTCGAGCCCCGTGCGGACGACCTCGAGGGCCGCCGGGCCCGGCGACGGACCGAGGCGCCGGAGCGCGCTCGCCCGCGCGATGGCCGGCTGGTCGCCGTCGCGGGCGACGGCCTGCAGCAGCTCGTCGCGCCCGCACCGCCGATCGAGGCCGCCCGAGCGCCTCGCCGTAGCGCTGGTATCCGCGCGGGGTAGTGCCCGTACCAGGCCTCCACTCTGCTTGGCCGCCCACTCGGCCGGGGCGGCCGGCGTGGCATCGCGTGCACGCGTTGGGCACGCCGAGCTTCACCGAGAGGTCCGGGCGCGGGACGCGGAGGCTGTGATCGTGGCGCGGATCGACCACCATGTAGGTCGTGGTCGGCATGTGGCAGCCGATGCAGTCGGCGCCGCGCGAGCCCGGCTGATGGAAGTGATGCGTCGGCGCCGCGTACTTGTGCGCCGCGTGGCAGCCGAGGCACACCTGGTACCCCGGCGCGCGGAGCTTCAGGCTGTGCGGGTCGTGGCAGTCCGAGCACGTCACGCCCCGGTGGAACATCTTGGACTGCAGGAACGAGCCGTACTCGTACACCTCGTCGCGGATCTGCCCGTCGGGGTGGTAGAGGCGGTCCTCGAGCAGCGCGACGCGGTGCGTGTCGCCGAGGGGCCGGCCGTGCACGTAGTCGTCGGAGAACTGGCCGCGGCGCGCGTGGCAGCGCCCGCACATCTCGACCTCGCGCGCCGGCCGACCCGGCGGCGTCCGCTGCGCATTGCCCGTGTCGGCGCTGATCGTCCACGTGACGCCCCGGCGATCGTCCAGCGCCGACGACGAGCCCCTTCGTCCCGGCGTCGACGCGCTGCCAGTCGCCCTCCTTCCTGGCCCACGCGACGTGATTCGAGCCGGGCCCGTGGCAGGCCTCGCAGGCGACGTTGACCTCGGCGTAGCTGGTGGCGAAGCGCCGCGTCTGCGGCGTCGTAGTTCTTCCGGACGTCCGTCGAGTGGCACTCGGCGCACATGTAGTTCCAGTTCTGGCTCGGGCCCGTCCAGTGCAGCTCGTCGCCGGTGGGTCACGTTCTGCCCGGGTAGAGGTGGAACCAGCGCTGCCCGCCCTGCGCCTGCGGGCGCGTGTCCCAGGCGATGGACGAGCGCCTGCAGCCGGCCGTCGGGGAACTCGATCAGGTACTGCTGGAGCGGAGCCGACGCCGAACGCGTACTTGACGTCGTAGTCGTGCAGCGCGCCGTCGGGGCCGTCGGTCCGCACCACGAACTTGCCGTCCCGGCGCGAGAAGGTCGAGGTGACGCCGGCGTAGCTGAACCGGGCATTCTTGAAGTCGCCGGCGACGCGTCGCGTCGGTCGCGCGGCTGCATGGCGAGGTCGTGGTGCGATCCCCGCCAGCCTGCTCCGCCTGCTGGTGGCATTGCCCGCAGACCTGCTGCCCGGACGTAGCTCGCGGACGAGTGCGCCGATGGCGGTACGCCGGCGAGCGGTGCCCGCGGCTGACGCCCCGAGTGCCACCACCACCAGCCTGCGGCATGCGATGACCATTGACAGCGATACGCGCCGGCGCTGGGGCGTAGCGGTCCTGGTGACCGTAGCTCGGCCTGCGCAGGCACGTGGCGAGTCCCAGCTGCTGGGCTGACCGGCGAAACGGGATTGGGCTCGACGGCCGCTGCCGAAGCATGGATAGCCAGCGATCACGACCGGCGCAGTACGATGGCGATCCACCCGTGCTGCACGCCGCCTGCCTGGACGCGTACAGTCCATGGGACCTTTGGTCCGAGGGCGAGCGCGGCGTCGCAGCTCGGGGCCATGCTCGGGGCTGATCCTCCTGGAGGGCCGGATAGGCTAAGGTCGCATGGCATCTGTGGCTGCCCTGAATGCCAGGAAGGTTCTGGGACGCCGCCGTCTCAGCCCGTGAGTCAAGACCACGATGAGCGGCAGGACTTGCCCATGGGGCGACACGACGAGGGATTGTTCGTCTGGTCGCGCTGCTTGCCGTCCGCCACGCTGGCGGCCGCGCCAGCGGCCGCGCAGCCAAAGCCGAACATCGTCGTCATCATGGGCGACGACATCGGCATCTGGAACATCGGCGCCTACCACCGCGGCATGATGGCGGGCCGGACGCCGAACCTCGACAAGATCGCCGCCGAGGGCATGCTGTTCACCGACTACTACGCCGAGGCGAGCTGCACGGCCGGCCGCGCCAACTTCATCACCGGCGAGCTGCCGATCCGCACCGGCATGACCACCGTCGGCCAGGCCGGCGCCACCATCGGCCTGCCGGCAGAGGCGGCGACCATCGCGACCGCGCTCAAGGCGATGGGCTACGCCACCGGCCAGTTCGGCAAGAACCACCTGGGCGATCGGAACGAGTTCCTGCCCACGGTGCACGGCTTCGACGAGTTCTTCGGCTATCTCTATCACCTGGACGCGATGGAAGACCCCTGCCATCCGAACTATCCCCAGGATTTGAGGGCGCAGGTGGGCCCGCGCAACATGCTCCACTCGTTTGCGACCAACGTCGACGATGCCACCGTGGATCCGCGCTGGGGCAAGGTCGGCAAGCAGAAGATCGAGGACGCGGGTGAGCTGTGCCCGAAACGCATGGAAACCGTGGACGACGAAATCCGCGATCTACGCGCTCAAGCTTCCTCGACAAGGCCAAGGCCGACGGCAAGCCGTTCTTCCTGTGGCTCAATCCGACCCGCATGCACATCGTCACGCACCTGTCGCCGAAGTACCAGGCGATGCGCAACTCCAAGAACGGCTGGTCCATCCATGAAGCCGGCATGGCGCAGCTCGACGACGACATCGGCCTCGTGATGAAGAAGCTCAAGGACATGGGCGTGGACGACAACACGATCGTCGTGTTCACCACCGACAACGGCACCGAGGTCTTCACCTGGCCGGACGGCGGACAGACGCCGTTCGCCCAGAGCAAGGGCACGGTCATGGAAGGCGGCTTCCGCGCGCCGGCGATGATCCGCTGGCCGGGCAAGGTGCCCGCGGGCAAGGTCGAGAACGGCATCATCTCCGGGCTCGACTGGTTCCCGACGTTCCTGGCCGCCGCCGGCAACCCGAACATCGCCGAAGAGCTGAAGAAGGGCAAGCAGCTGGGTGATCGCACCTACAAAGTGCATCTCGACGGCTACAACCAGATGGACATGATCACCGGCAAGGGGCCGTCGAATCGCCACGAGATCTGGTATTTCGGGGAAAGCGACGCTGGGCGCCGTGCGCGTCGACGACTACAAGTATCGTTTCATCGACCAGCCCGGCGGCTGGCTCGGCGACAAGACCATGCCGACGTGCCCTACCTGACCAACCTTCGCCTCGATCCTTTCGAGCGCACGGGCTGGCCCGATAGCGGGACCAAAGACCGGGTCGCAGCAATACTTCGACTGGTTCAAGTACGAGTTCTGGCGCTTCGTGTTCGTCCAGCAGCAGGTGGAGAAGCTCATCATGACGGCCATCGAGTTCCCGCCGATGCAGAAGGGCGCCAGCTTCAACCTCGATGCCGTGAAGGCTTGATCCCGCTCGCCTGGCGGCCCGGGCGGCCGCTGGGCCGTGCGGCACACGACACCGGCATCTCGCTGAGCTTCAGGGCCAAAAGCGTCCCGGTGCGGCGCTGTCTCTCTAACCGCCTCACGCGCGCCACGCGTAGTGCAAGGCTGACCGCCGACATGGAAAGCGTAAGTCCCCACCACATCGCTCTATCAAATCAACACGCGTGTCTGGCTGACGGAGCTGCTCCCGCAGCGCTGGGCCGGCCGCGCCACGCTGGACGACATTCCCGACACCGAGCTGGACCGGTTGGCCGGGATGGGGTTCGACTGGGTCTGGCTCCTGAGCGTGTGGCGGACCGGGCCGGCCGGGCAGCGGGTCTCGCGCACCAACCCGGAGTGGCGCAGAGAATTTCGGGAGACGCTGCCGGACCTCGCGCGAGGAGGACATCGCCGGCTCCGGCTTCGCGATCACCGGCTACACGGTGCATCGCCGACCTGGGAGGCGACGCGGCCCTGGCCCGGTTGCGCGCAGCGGCTCCGGACGCGCGGTCTGCGGCTGATGCTCGACTTCGTCCCCAACCACACCGCGCCTGGATCATCCCTGGGTCGAGAGACCACCCCGAGTACTACGTCGCCGGCGTCGGAGCATCGATCTGGCGCGGGCGCCGCAGAACTACACGCTGGGTCAAGCGCGCGCGGGGGCGATCTGCTGCTCGCCCACGGCCGCGATCCGTACTTCGCCGGCTGGCCGGACACGCTGCAGCTCAACTACGGCAACCCGGCGACTCAGGAGGCGATGATCGCGGAGCTCGCTGAGGATCGCCGGGCAATGCGACGGCGTGCGCTGCGACATGGCGATGCTCGTCCTGCCCGATGTCTTCGAGCGGACCTGGGGCCAGCCGGGCCCCACCGTTCTGGCCGGAGGCGACGCAGCGGGTCCGCGAGAAGGTCCCGGGCTTCTGCTTCATGGCCGAGGTCTACTGGGACCTCGAGTGGACGATGCTGCAGCAGGGATTCGACTACGCCTACGACAAGCGGCTGTACGACCGCCTGCGCGAGGGGCACGCCCGGCCGGTGCGCGAGCACCTGCTAGCCGGGCTCGACTACCAGAACAAGCTCGCCCGCTTCCTGGAGAACCACGACGAGCCGCGGGCCGCGGCGACGTTCGCGCCCGGGCATGCACGAGGCGGCGGCCATCATCACGTTCCTGTCGCCGGGCCTGCGGTTCTTCCATCAGGGGCAGTTCGAGGGCCGCCACAAGCGCATCTCGCCGCACCTCGTCCGCGCGCCGCTAGGAGCCTGCCGACACGGCGCTGCAGCAGTTCTACGACAACCTCCTGGCGGTGCTGCGGCAGCCGGTCGTTCGGGACGGCCAGTGGCGCTTGCTCGAAGTGCGTGCCGGCCTGGACGGCAACTGGACATCGGACTGCTTCATCGCCTGGTCCTGGGAGGCTCGAGACGGCCAGCGGCGGCTGATGGTCGTCAACTACGCCGGGAACCAGAGCCAGTGCTACGTGCGTCTGCCGGTTCCCGAGCTGAACGGTCAGCACGGTGCGGCTCCGAGGATCTGACGGGTCCTGCCCGCTACGATCGCGATGGAAGCGATCTCGCATCACAGGGCCTTTATCTCGACCTGCCGTGCCTGGGGATACCATGTCTTCGAGTGAACCGCCCCTGACGCTGACGCACTGGCACTACGCATTTCTGGGATCGCTGCTGACCGCCGGTGTGTTCGTCGGCATGCTCGTCCTCCTGGAGCTCGGCCGGCGGATCGGCCGGTCGCGCGCGGCGCGGATCCTCAGGCGCCGCGGGCGGAAGTCGGCGCGCTGGACGGCGCGGTGTTCGCCCTCTGGGTCTCCTGATCGCGTTCACGTTCTCGAGCGCCGCGTCGAGTGGTCGACGCGCGGCGGCAGCTCGCTCGTCAGGGAGAGGCCAACGCGATCTGGCACGGCCCCGCCTGCGGCTCGACGTGCTTCGCGCCCGACGCCCAGCCCGCGCTTCGCGAGCAGTTCCGGCAGTACGTCGACGCGCGGCTCGCGGCGTATCGGAGGTTCCCGGACCCGTCGGCGGTGAAAGGCGGGAGATGGCCCGGGCGGCGAGGCTGCAGGGCGAGATCTGGGGCCCAGGCCGTCGCCGCGCAGCCGGAGCCAGGGCGCCCAGCCCGCGAGGATGCTGACGCTCCCGGCCCTCAACGCGATGATCGACATCACCACCACGCGGACCGTGGCGGCGCGAACGCACGCCTCGAGCATCGTCCACGCGATGCTCGTCGTGCTGATGCTGGCGGAGCTCGCTGCTGGCCGGGCACCGCATGGCGGAGGGGAAGCGGCGGAGCTGGGTCCACATGGTGGGCTTCGCGGCTCGCCATGGCGCTCGCCCGTACGTCATCGTCGACCTCAGAGTTCCCGCGCGTGGGCTTCATCCGCCGCGACGCCTACGACCAGCTGCTGGTCGACGTGCGAGAGAGCATGAAGTGAGGCGGACGGGCCCGGCACATCCTCCTGGCGGCCTGCGCCTGCGCCACGCCCATCGGCGCTACGCACGTGGACACGCAGTCGATGTACCGCTCGCTCACGGCCAACGTGCTCGACCGACCGGCCGAGCCAGTACTCCGCGCAGCTTCTGACGCGCCTCGGGATCGAGGCGCGCTTCGCCGAGGACCCTGAGCTGGTCCTGGCTGCGCCCGGGGCCTGGGAACGTAGATTGAGCCGCGAGTACCTTTTCGTCCTTTCCGAGCTCTCCTCTATCACGGTGAAGAACCAGAAGCCCGAGTACTCGCCTCCGCCATCTACGCGTACGGCCCGCCGTCGGCCCGGGTGACGGAACGCGCCGATCCGATCGATCCATCGCCTGCGGCTGGCGGCGAATCTCTACAACCCGGGCTCGCCCAGGGGTTCGCGAGTGGCGGCGAAGAGAGGCCGGCGTCACCTTCGAATCAGGCTTCCGAGGCCGCTGCCGTTCGGTCGGATCGAGATCATGCTGGAGTACACTCCGTCCGGCCAATGAAGAAGATCCTCACCAGGCTCGCGGCAGCCCTGCTGCCGGCCTTCGCCCGGCGGCCCAGGCCCAGAACCTGGAGGAGATCTTCCGCAAGGTCAACCCGTCCGTCGTCGTCGTGCGGAGCCAGGGGCGCGACGTCAGCGCCGCGGGCGTCACCCGCTTCAACGAGACGGGCTCCGGTGTCCTGATCTCCAGCAGCGGCAGGGTGATGACGGCCGCCCACGTCGTCAACGGCATGGACGAGATCACCGTCGAGGGCGTCGCCGGTGAGGTCGTGCGCGCGACACTCATTCTCGGCCGATGCGGCCGCCGATGTCTCGCTCCTGCAGCTCGAGCGCGTGACCGCGGCCATGCGGGTGGCGCGGATCGGCGACTCCGACGCGGTGCGGGTCGGCCAACAGGTCATGGTCGTCGGCGCCCCCTACGGGCTCGCGTCATTCGATGAGCGTGGGCTGGATCAGCGCACGCTGGCCGCCCAACACGATTTTCCGTGACATGCCCCTGGCGGAGTTCCTTCAGACCACGGCCACGATCAACACGGGCAACTCCGGTGGCCCCATGTTCAACATGGCGGGCGAGGTCATCGCCATCGTCAGCCAGAACATCTCGAAGTCGGGCGGCAGCGAGGGCCTGGGCTTTGTCGTGACGATCAACAGCGCGCGAAAGCTCCTGGTCGACCGGAAGGGTGTTCTGGGGCGCCCTCCAGGGCCTCCTGCTCACCGGCGACCTCGCGGCGATCTTCAACGTCCCTGCGCCCGCCGGGTTCCTCGTCAAGACGGTCGCCCAGGGTTCGACGGCGTGGAACATGGGCCTGCAGGGCGGCGACGGGCTCGTCACCATCGGCGGGCAGGAGGTGGCCCTGGGCGGCGACATCATCCTCTCGGTCGACGGCATCGCCGTCGTGTCCGAGGACAACATCGAGAAGATCCGCAACACGCTGGCCAGCGCGACGCCGGGCACCTCGGTCAAGATGAGCGTGCTCGCGCGCCGGCCGGATCCTCGAGCTCACGAGCATGACCCCCTGAAGGTCGGCGCATGATGGCAATTGGCTCACCCAACAGAACGGAGGACTACATGAAGCGATGGGTTGGTGATGATGGTGGCCGCGGTCGCCGCGCTCACGCTTGCGGGGCACGCCGCCGCGCAACAGGTCGAAGGGACTCTCAAGCGAATCAAGGACACGGGGACCATCAAGATCGGTTTCCGGGAAAACTCGCCGCCGTTCTCCTACCTCCAGCCCCGACAAGAAGCCCGTCGGCTACTCGATCGACCTCTGCGAGGCGCATCGCACGCGCGACCCAGCAGGAGCTCGTTGCTGGCCGACCTGAAGATCCAGTATGTCCCGGTGACGGTGGAGACCCGCGTCGACGCGGTTGTCAACGGCACCGTGGACATCGAGTGCGGGTCGACCACCACGACGCTCTCTCGCCAGGAAAAGGTCGACTTCACCAGCCTGACCTTTCTCGACGGCGCCGGCTTTCTGGTCGCGCGGTCGTCCGGGATCCAGGGCATCACCGATCTGGCCGGCAAGCGCATCGGCGTGATCACGGGGACGACCACCGAGCGTGCTCTAAGGAGGAGCTTCCAGAAAGCCGGCATCACCGCGACGCTGGTGAACATGCCGGATCACAATCGAGGGTTCGCGGCCGTGCAGGGCGGCCAGGCGGACGCGTACGCCTCGGATCGGGTCCTTCTCGTGGGGCTCCTGGTCCAGGCCAACGCCGCCGACAAGTTTGCCCTCGCGGACCAGCAGTTCTCGTTCGAGCCCTACGCCTTCATGGTGCGCCGGAACGATTCGGCCTTCCGGCTGGTGGCCAATCGCACCCTGGCGCGACTCTACCGCTCGGGTGACATCTCGCCGATCTTCGGCCGGTGGTTCGGCATGCTCGGCAAGCCCAGCCCGGGCCTGGTCGTGATGTACGGGTGCTCCACGCCAGAGTAGGACGTGCCGAGCGACGCGCAGCGGGGCACCAGGTCGGCCGCAGACCGCCGACTAGGACTAGTCTCATCGCGTTCTGCCTGAGCGGTGTGCGACAAGGGAGCATCTCACGTCGTCTACCGGACCTCGACACCAGCGTGGCGTTGAGAACACCGCGCTGATAGCCAGACTCGCCATCACCGTAGCTCCCCGCGGCCGCCGCCATGCTGATCACCGGCGGCGCGGGACGAGACCGGCCCAGGCCCAGTCCGGCTTCGAGAAGGAGCCGGTGCTGCAAGCGCCAGGGGATCCTGCTGGGCCCGGAGCTGCTCAAGGGGCCCTACTTCACGGTGGACGACGCGGTGCCCGGGTCAAGGGACTGCTCGCCCGCTTCACCATCCGGTCGCCGTACGGGGACGCTTCGAGGCCTCACGGCATCCACATGCTCCCGATCCGGGTGAACGAGGTCGAGGCGCATCGCCAAGCTCGACGAGCTCAGCAAGACGAAGGAGTTCGCCGAGGCGGCGGGCAAGGCGATCGCGCGCCCGGTCACCTCCACCGTCAACATGCTCGTCCACCCGGTGGAGACGATCACGGGCTTCCCCGACGGCGTGGGGCGGCTCTTCGGACGCATCGAGCTCGGATAGCGAGCGAGTCGTACCAGGCCGCCACGGCGCCCGACCAGAGCGGCAGGCCAGCGGGCCGAGGAAGCCTCCGAAGCGCGTGGGCATGGCCACGCATCACGGCGCTCGGCTTCGAGAAGGAGCGGCGGGACCTCGCCAAGAGCCTCGGCGTCGATCCCTACACGACCAACCCGGTCCTGTCCGAGAAGCTCACCAAGCGCGGCCTGGGTGGCCTTCTCGGGCCGCTTCATCGATCCAGACGGCCACGTCGATCCTGGTGCCGTACTCCATGGCCATGTCGGCCGTGACCATCACCAACACCAGCATCTACGACACGCCGCCGGCCGACCTCGTCAACAACGCCACCGCCATCTTCACGCGCGACGCGGCGCCACCGACGCAGCAGGTGCAGGCGCTCGTGCAGAATCCCGCAGTACTCCCTGACCGTCCTCACCGAGCTGGCGCATGGCGATCCAGCGGCTCCAGGGCGTGCCGGGGCGCGACGCGGTGGTGATCTTCGCCGCCGCCGCGCAAGACGCAGGCCGGAGACCTCGCTTCATGGCCGGGCGCCGTCGGACATGCTGGCCCGCTACCACGAGGCGCGTGGCGCCCATCGCGCAGGTATCGGCGCCGGGCCCATTCGTCGGCCGCACCGGCCGCCGGCGCCTTGGTGGTGCCCATGCCCGTGGACTACATCGCCTGGACCCAGGGCGTCGCCCGTCACGCGGGAGCAGACTGTCCTGCAGAGCGGGCCCGACCGGCCCTGTCCGTTTCCGGGCCAGGTATCGCCCCGGGCCCGGAAGGAGCCTCTACCGCACTGGGCTGGAAGGTCAACGAGGCGTCTTCCATCGCGGCCGAGCGGTAAGGTCAGCGGGATCGAGCGCGCCGGCCGCGTGACGCCCAGTCGCTCCATCCACGAGCGAAGGCCAGTAGGCGCGTGAACAGCATCTCCTCCAACTCACCAGGGCGTGGCGCCGCACTGCCGCGGATACGGACACGCACACGATCGTGTTCGACTTCACTACGCTGAAGCTCAATCGGCTGGAGCGTGTATCGCGCAAAGTCCACTCTGACAGCATTCGGCGTGCGCCGGCCGATCCGCGCGGTCGTCGCGGCAAAACCGTAAACCGGGCCTGTGCGGCCCTCAGAAGCCCGGTGAGGAAGGCCATCGCTCGCCGCGTCGGAAGACAGGGCGCCGTCCGCCACGCAATCACGCATTGGCGGACCACCCAGGTGGCCTCGAAAACCGCGGTAGAGTCGCCCCAATCAGGCAGGGGACTCCCGGCGGGATATTCGAGGCGGAATCCCACGCTTGCGATCGCCGACCTCGAGCGGATTGGCGACGAGATCGCCGAGCGCTCCGGCTCATCTCGATGCGGCCGGGTGGCCCGCGCCCTCCCCGCGTTGCCGCGCAGCTCAGGCGCCGCCCGCGGCGAGCTCGTACGCCGGTTGTCTGTGCTCACGCGGGTCGCGAGACCGGAGACCGAAGAGCGGCTAAGCTGGCCATCGGGCGCGCCGGCACCGCCGAGCACGTCGAGCGCATCGTCCGCGGCTGGCGACGGATAGCAATACGTAACTGAACGAAGTACTAT
>ERZ1370068.6980-contig-5927_pt1 | contig 31857 bp, 57 predicted proteins | sample MGYA00561227_ERZ1370068 | MGnify/ENA primary metagenome ERZ1370068 (study PRJEB38410, sample SAMEA6850437) | metagenome | study: Metagenomic assessment of the ecological functions of the soil: analysis of the soil microbiota associated with the...
TCAGTTACGTATTGCCTTCCTTGACCGGAATACCGCCAGCGAATCCTTCACGTCCACCGGCGCCCGATCGGTTGCCGCCCGGATCCCTGTCAGATCACTGCCGTCGTTATCGTTGGTGTAAAAGCCGTAACGGTAATACCAGTCCCATCGCTGCGCGCGGTTGATGCGGACGCAGATCGCCGAACGCATCGACCGTGGTCATGCCGAGGGTGAATGACGACGAGCGCCGCCGCCGCAATCAGCGCGTTTCGAGGCCACGCGCCCGGTGGAATCGGCGGCAGCGGCGGCATCGGCCGGTGACGTGGCTTCCAACCACAACCAGAACACGAACACCCAGAACGTGACCGTGATCGCATTCGACCGCGAGGGCATGCCGAACGGCTCGACGCCACGCCGAAACCGATCAGCGTCGCCGTCGCAACATTCCAAACGACAGGCGATCGCCGGCCGGGCGCGAGAACATCAGCCATTGCCAGCACGACGCACCACCACAGAGCATCGGGATGCTGCCGATCAGTCCGAACTCCGCGAGGATGTGCCGGAACCACATCTGCGCGTTGTCCGGCTCGATGAAATAGCCCGCGCAGCTTTGCCGAAATCGCACGGAGAGCGCGTGAAAGGTGCCTGACGCCGACGCCGTCGATCGGCAATGTTCCCGGATCATCTGGATCGCCGCGGGACCGTATCCGTATGCGCTCCCACAGCAGTCAGCTCCGCTATGCCTCGCGGATACCGCGATCGCCGATGAACGGGATGTAGTCCTCTGCAAGCGCGCGCTGGAAGACCGTGTGCGTCGATGCGTTCTGCAGAACGATCACCATCCTGATCGCGCAGCACGCCAACGACAACGGCCTGCGCATCGCACGCGTCGAGCACATGCGCTGATCCGGCGCGCACAGCATGCGCACGCGCTTCAACAAGGCGAGAAACAGGCTGACCATCAACGGCGGCGAGGCCAGTGCGCGAGCCCGACAACCACACGGCCGCGACACCGCTAACACGATCGCGACGACCGCCAAGGTTGATCGGCCAGGGCTGTCGGCAACCGCGCGCGCGAGCACGGCGGCGCCGAAATCGTCCAGAACGCCGCCACCGACCCGAGCTTGTTCGGATCCGCGAGCGTCCCCGGACGCGCGAATCATACGCCCAGAACCCCGCGTTGAGAAAGCTCAGATCGACGAAGCCTTGATACAGGGCGACCAGCGACGGCGATCAGCGGCCGCGATCGACAGCGATGCGAGCACGTCCCGCCGGAAACGCGCGCGCACGTTCGCGTACCAGCGGCAGAGCGCGTCGATGAACAGGATGCCGAGGTTGTGACCGACCGCGAAGTACGCAACGTTCTGGTCCGACTTCCCACGGCCCGGTGCCCGAGCGCTCGTGTCTCGAGACGCGCGGCAAGGGCAGAATCCACGGTGCGAAGTCGGCCTCGCGCAGGAACACGATCGGCCAGGCGATCGCGACGATCGCCGACCACGTCACGAGCGGCCACCGCCAGCGCGCCGGCAGCGACCAGTGGCGAGGCGCCGCGATCCTGACAGCATCAGCCAAGCAGCGGCAGGATCCAGATCACGTCGAGGCCGTAACCGCTCAGCTCGGGATCCGAGCGTCACCGAGAAGGATCGCGGGCGTCAAGTACAACGCCGCCATCACGATCGGCAGCGCGGCCGATCGGAGGCGTTCGCCCGCCACCAGCATCAGCGCGAATGCCGGCGAGCGCGATCCAGAAGACTTGCGGAGAATACTGCGATTCGCGAGGAACGCTCGACGAGCGCGGCCGCGATCGTCGACACGACGACGAGAGTCCGCCAGACGGCTAGCGTCATCTGCGCTTTCTGATGCCTTCTGTGGCCGTCATTCGCGCCGAAGGCCATCACGGTCTCAATGTGATCGGTGTGAGGAAACATGTCAACGGGCTGCACGCGCGTCGACGCGATAGCCGGCTCTTGAGGATAACCGGCAATTCCTTCGCGAGCGCATCGGGATTCGCACGACACATAGACGACGCGCGCCGGCCGGATGCGTTCGAACACGCCGGTCGATCACCGCGGGCGGGACAACCCTGGCGCGGCGGATCGAGGACGACCGCATCCCACGAGATCCTTCGCGACCTCGCGCAAGCGCGTCTTCGACTCGCGAGGCGATGAAGCGAATCTGGCCCGGCCGGCAGCCGATTGAGGCGGACGTTGGCTTCCGCGTCGCGCGATCGCCTGGCGGTTCTCCTCGACCGCCGTCACCGCCGCGCCCGTCTTCGCGATCGGCAGCGAAAACAGCCCGCTGCCGCAATAGAGATCGAGGCACGCGTCGACGACTTGCCAAGTTCCTTCGAGCACCAGCTTGCACCAGGATTTCGGCGGCGCCGCACGTTCGTTTGAAAGAACGCCGTCGGCGACACGAGATACGACACGCCGCTGACGACTTCCTTCACGTGGCTGCGGCCCTCGATCTTGATCGTCTCCGTCGCCCACCATGTACGGGCCGGCTTCGTGTGAATGTTCACGAAGAATCCGTCGGGCTTCTCGCGGCGACGCCAGAAATCCTTTGACCGGAGCGCGCAGCGACTTGTCGTTGCTGCGTCACGACGAGCATCGCCGAGGCTTCGCGGCCGTCCGCCGTCGTGCGAATCACGATGTGCCGGAGAATGCCGGGCGCGATCCGCGCGCAGGAGCAGAGACGATCGCGAAGGCAGAACGCGATGCGATTGCCGCGCTCGTGATGAACGGGACACTCGTCGATCGGAATCGATCGCGCTGCGACCCGAGCGCGTAATGCCCCATCACGCCGCGACCGAATACGAACGCGACCTTGCTGCGGAAACCGGATTCTGACGGAGACGGAATGACAGGCGGGACGTCGATGCCGAGCAGCCGCGACAGAAACGCTCTTTCTTCGCGAGCTGCTCGGCGTAGGAACACCAGGCAGCGTGCATCCGCCGCAGGTGCCGAAGTGTTTGCAGATCACTTCACTGCAAGAAGCTCTACGTCAAACACGAGCGTCGCATTCGGCGGAATCACGCCGCCGGCGCCGCGCGCGCCGTAACCCATGTTGGGCGGAATGGTCAGCCGTGCGCTTGCCGCCGACCTTCATGCCGGCCACGCCCTCATCCCAGCCGGTGAATCACCCTTGGCGCCGAGCGTGAACTCGAACGGCTGCCCGCTGTCCTTCGAGCTGTCGAACTTGGTGCCGCGCTTGTCGGACTTGCTCGCGTCGTAGAGCCAGCCGGTGTAGTGGACGCGGACCACGCGGCCCGGCCGCGCTTCGTCGCCGGTTCCGGCCGACCGAATCAACTTTCTGCAACTGGGTAATGCCGGTATCGGCCATCGGAGCGCCCTCGGGAAGATTCGTCGATTGCTGCGGCCGCATGCGATGGCGCGCGCACAACAGCAGTGGAATCAGGACTCGCACGCAGCCATTCTAATGCGCGGCAGCCGGCGCGCCACCCTTCGCCGGACGCCGTCATCAGCAGCACCAGCGGAATCATCGCCAGGAACAGCACGCCCAGCATCTGGAAGATCTGCACGAACGTGACCATCGACGCCTGCCTGAGCACCATGCCGTGCAGGATGATGTAGGCGCGCTGCGTGGCCGTGGCCGACATCGGCGCCCGCGGCGATCATCCCCTGCGTGATCTGCGACGAGCGTCGATTGCGTGAGCGGGTCGTAGGCGTTGACGTGCTCGCCGAGCGACGCCGCCACCACCTGCCGGTGCCGCTGCAGGTAGGTGCCGGTCATGGCAATGCCGACGCCGCCGCCGATGTTGCGCATCAGGTTGAACAGGCTCGTCGCGTATCCCATGCGCTGCGGGTTGATCGTCGCCATCGACACCGTCGTCAGCGGCACGAACAGCAGCGCCATGCCCGCGCCCTGCAGGAACTGCGGCAGCATGAAGTCCCACTGGCTCGGCATTCGAGGTTGATCGTTCCGAGCCACAGCATCGTGATCGCGCCGATCGATCAGGCCGATCGCCAGCAGCTTGCGCGGATCGATCGCTCGACGTCAGCATGCCGACCATCGGCATCATGATCAGCGAGCCGACGCCGCGCGGCGCCATCGCCTCCCGGCCTGCGAGCGACGAATAGCCGAACAGCGTCTGCAGCATCACCGGCAGCAACACCATGCTGCCGTAGAGCACGAAGCCGACCACCGGTCATCAGGAACACGCCGATCGGCGTAGCTGCGGTCCTTGAACACGCGCAGATCGACGATCGGGTTCTTCGTGCCGAACAGCTCGTAGTAGATGCAGCGCGGCGAGCGATCACCGCCGACGATGATCGACGAGCGTGGTGATCAGGTTCGATTCGAACCAGTCTTCCTCCTGGCCCTTGTCGAGCACGAACTGCAGCGCGCCGATGCCGACCACGAGCATGCCCATGCCCCAGTAGTCGACCTGCGCACTTCGACCTTGCGCAGATACGGCGGATCGAAGACGTAGCGCTGGATCATGAAGATCGACATCGACGCCGACCGGGATGTTGATGTAGAAGACCCAGCGCCAGCTGTAGTTCTCGGTCAGCCAGCCGCCGAGCACCGGGCCGAGGATCGGCGCGACGACGATGCCGAGGCCCCAGAAGCCCATCGCCTTGCCGCGATCCTGCGGCGGGAACGCTCTCGAGCAGCACCGCCTGCGACAGCGGCTGCAGCGCGCCGCCGGTCGCGCCCTGGATGATGCGGAAGATCACGAGCGACGCCGAGGTTCGGCGCCAGGCCGCACAGGAACGACGCGACGCGTGAAGCCGACGACCGACAGCATCAGCAGGCGCTTGCGGCCGAACGCGCTGACGCCAGCCAGCCGGTCATCGGCAGGATGATCGCGTTGGCGACGAGATACGACGTCAGCGCCCACGTCGCTTCGTCGATCGTCGCCGACAGTGCTGCCGGCGATGTGCGGCAGCGACACGTTCACCACGGTGGTGTCCAGCACCTCCATGAAGGTGGCGAACATCACCGCGATGGCGACGATCCACGGATTGACGCGGCGCGGTTCGCATCTGATCGTCTGCAGTCCTCGAGCCTATTTCGTGTGAACCGTCGGCGTCACCGACATGCCGGGCCGCAGCAGGTGATCCGGATCCTGCCCGGCGTCGAGCACGATCTTCACCGGCACGCGCTGCACGACCTTGACGAAGTTGCCGGTCGCGTTCTCCGGCGGCAGCAGGCTGAAGCGCGATCCGGTCGCGCGCGGCGATGCTGTCGACCTTGCCGGTGAATTCGCGGCCGCCATACGCATCCACGTCGATCGTCGACGCGTCTGGCCGACGCGCATGTCCTCGCAGCTGCGTCTCCTTGAAGTTCGCCGTGATCCACACGCGATCGAGCGGGATGACCGTCATCAGCGGCTGGCCCGCCTGAATCACCCGCCCGGGCTCGACCGACTTCTTGCTGACGATGCCGGCCGACCGGCGCGATGCAGAGTCGAGCGCTGCAGATTGAGCTCCGCTTGTCTGCACCTGCGCCTCGGCCAGCGTGACGCGCGCGGCCGCCGCGCCGGTCTTCGCCTTGCTCGCGGCGATCTGTTGCGGCTGCGTCTGCGCGGTGCGGAAGCTCGGCGCCGGCTTGATCGCGACCAGCACGCGACAGATTCAGCCGGCCTCAGCCGCCTTGATGGCGGCTTCCGCCTCGACGACTTGCGCCTTTGCAGTTTCAACCGCCGGCCGTCGCGCCGTCCGCGCCGGCCACGGTCGCATCGTATTGCTGTTGCGCAGATCTCGTCCTTCGCGAGCAGGCCTTTCGAGCCGCTCGACATCGCGCGTGTCGCCTTGGTTGCATTCGCTTCCTGCTCGCGTTGCCGGGCCTGCGCCGCATTGAGTCTCGCGCGCGCGCGACCGCAATGCCGTGCGTTCCGCTTCGGCAATCGTCGACTCTGCCTGCGACACGCCGCCTTGCAGCTGTTGACACGTTGCTGGACGCCGTCGTTGCCATGATGCTGCCCGAGGCCTGCGCCGGCGAGCTCCGCGCGCGCATCGGCAAGCTCCGCCTGCGCGCGGGCCAGCGCGATCTCGTAATCCCGCGGATCGATCACCACCAGCTCGGCGCCTTCGGCGACCTGCTGGTTGTCCACCACGGACACCTTCTGCACCGTGCCGCCCACGCGCGCGCGCAATCGGCGTCACGTGCGCCTCACCTGCGCATCGTCGGTGCTCTCGCGCCCGCTCGTCGCCCAGAGATAAATCCCCGAGCCGGCGATCGCGGCAACGAACGACGAGGACGATGACGCGAACACGTGCTCATGGTTTGACACCCTTCAGGAACGACTTCAATACGTCTTCGGCGCTGCCGTTCGCCTGCGCAAGCAAGGCCTTCGCGACGTTGAATCCGTAGCGCGCGGCAATTTCCTGCTCGGTGCGCCAGCGCCACGGCTTCCTGCGCCTGGACCACTTCATGCAGCTGCGGCCACCCGGCGGCGAATCGATCGCGCGACTGCTCGAGCTGCTGCGTGGCCAGCGCGCGGCCGCGATCGGCGGCGTCGAGCTGCTGGCTGGTCGCTTCGAGATCGAGAAACGCTTCGCGCACGTCGTAGTAGACGGTGGCGCGCAGATCCTCGAGGCGCGCCTTGCGATCGCGCACCGCAACGTCCTGCGTGAGCGAGCCGCCTTTCGTTCGCCGCCGTCGAAAATCGGGCACGTCGAGCGCGCCGGTCACGTTGAAGGTCGGCAGGACGATCCCGGCGTCAGCCCGATCGCTCCCCAGTCGGCCGTTACCCGCACCGACGGCAAGCGCGCGGCTGACGCGGCGTCGCGCCGCGATTCGGCGGCGTGCGCGTCTTCAACAGCAGCGAGAAAACTCCTTCGCGCTTTCGTAGGCTTCTTTCAGCGCGTGCTTCCACCGTCATCGGCCGCACGGACATCTGCGGCAGGTCATCGACCAGGGCGATTTGCTGACCGGATCGGCCTGACGATGCGCGCGAGCCGCAGCGCTCGCTTTTTCGGCATCGTTCGCGGTCGCGGTGGCGCGCGTTGCCGGAGGATGCTGACCTGCACCTCGGCGCGCACCACATCGATTCCTGCGACCAGGCCGTTCTGCCGCAGATCGATCGCCTGCTGATGAATCGCCTCCAGGCGACGTCGAGCTGCGCCTTCACGGCTTCGGCGCGCCTGCGCGGCCAGCGCCTGCGGCGTAGACGTTGGCGCTCGCCAGCATCACGATCGATCGCGCGTGCCGTGTAGCGAATGTTCGGACGACGCGATCTCGATGCGATCGACGCCCGCGATGCGTTCAACGCGTCGAGATCCAGGATCGGCTGCGATGCAAACACGCGCGCGTCGAACACGTTGAACGGCCCGACGACCTTCGGGAACGTCGGTCCCAGCGGGAAGCCGAACGCCTCGAGGTTCGTCTTGCGCCGCGATTCGGTCATGCCGGCAGACACGCTTGGCAGCAGCTCCGCTCAGCGCCGTCCAGCTGATCGGCCTTCGCCGACGCGGTGACCTGCTCGGCGAGCATCAATCCGAGGTTGTGCTCGAGCCGATCGCACGGATCGCCTGAACGATCGTCGAGTCGATCGGCGCGCTGGCCGTGGCGCGCTGGGAATGCCGCTGCCGGCAAACGGGCTGGTGCGCGGCAATGGGGCCCCGGCATCTGGATCGCCGTTTGCGCCGAGGCGGCGGACGACAGCAGCTGCAGGACGAGCGCGACGGAAACGAGGCGGCAGCGTGCTGTCACGGAATCGATGGGACTCAGGCGAAATTGTTGCGGCCGGCTAGATAGTTCAGTATATTATAACTATTCACGTCAGCACAACCGTATGCCCTCCGACCTGTCCGTCCGTCCAGGCCCTCCGCGGCATCCAGGTCTGCCGCGGCCAGTTACCGTGGCGTTACCTGGATTTGACGATGGCGCAACTCGAAGGCGGTGATGCTGCTGTGCCGCACCGGCCGCGCCCGCAGCCGGGAGCTGGCGGACGGATTGGGCATCGCGCCGTCGGCCGCGACGCCGCTGGTCGATCGCCTCGTCGAGCAGAAGCTGGCCTGCCGCGTCGACGATCCGGACCGATCGCCGGATTGTCCGGATCCATCCCACGAAGACAGGCGCAGGCCATTTACGACGAGTTGCTGCACACCAGCGAGGACGTCCTCAACGACATCATCACGGAAGTCCCCGCCCGGGATCGCAAGGCGCGGTCAGGGAAAGCGTTCAGTTACTCGGCGGATGCCGCCTCGCGCGTCCTGGCGAAGGACAGAGGCGCGCAAAATAAGAGCGCGCGGAGAGGTGGCTGAGCGGTCGATAGCGGCGGTCTTGAAACCGTTGAACCTTCACGGGTTCCAGGGGTTCGAATCCTCCTCTCCGCCACTTCTCGCCTTCGGCTCGTCGTGGCGTCGAGCAAGTCTTCAGCCACGCCGCGAGAGCTACGCTCCTCGCGAGACGGGGTCGAACCTTACTTCGTGATGCGATCCTCCCGCCCATGAACGGCCTGCAGCGCCTCGGGGATCTCCACCGAGCCGTCCGCCTGCTGGTAATTCTCGAGAATCGCGATCAGCGTACGGCCCACGGCCAGCGCCGGATCCGTTCAGCGTGTGCGACGTGCTCCGCCTTGCCGGTGCCGTCCGGCGCGGAACTTGATGTTCGCGCGCCGCGCCTGGAACGCCTCGCAGTTGCGAGCACGACGAAATCTCGCGATACGCCGTTCTGGCTCGGCAGCCACACTTCGATGTCGTAGGTCTTCGCCGACGCAGAACCCCATGTCGCCGGTGCAGAGCACGCACGGTGCGATACGGCAGCTCGAGCAGCTGCAGCACCTCTTCCGCATTCGCGGTCAGCGTCTCGAGCTCGTCGTATGACGTCTCCGGCGTCGTGAACTTCACGAGCTCGACCTTGTCGAACTGATGCTGGCGGATCAAGCCGCGCGCGTCGGCGCCGTACGATCCGGCTTCGCTGCGGAAGCACGGCGTGTAGGCCGTGTACTTCAGCGGCAGCTGCCGGCCGTCGAGGATCTCGCCGCGATACAGGTTCGTGACCGGCACTTCCGCCGTCGGGATCAGATAGAGATCCCACTCGCCGGCGATCTTGAACAGATCCTGCTCGAACTTCGGCAACTGCCCGGTGCCGTACAGCGTCGTCGACGACACCAGAAACGGCGGCTCGACTTCGGTGTAGCCGTGCTCGCTCGTGTGCAGCGACGAGCATGAAGTTGATCAGCGCGCGCTCGAGCTGCGCGCCGGCGCCCATCAGAACCGCAAAGCGCGTCCCGGAGATCTTCGTCGCGCGCTCGAAGTCGATGATGCCGAGCTCCGGACCGAGATCCCAATGCGCCTTCGGCTCGAAGTCGAACGTCGCGCGGCTCGCCCCACGTGCGCACGACGACGTTGTCGGCGGCGGTCTTCCCGACCGGCACGCTCGCATGCGGAACGTTCGGGCAGCGTCTCGAGCAGCATCCGTGCGCTGGCGCTCGGCGGCTATCGAGCTCGACTTCGAGCTGCTTGATCTTCTGGCTGCGCTGCTTGCTCGCTTCGTACAGATGCTTCGACGTCCTCGCCCTGCCGCTTGGCGCGCGCCACCTGATCGCCCGACGTGTTCTGCTCGCGCTTCAAGCCCTCGATCTGCGGAATCAGGCGGCGGCGATGCGATTCGGCGGTGGCGAGCTGCTGCAACTCGGCGGTCACGTTGAGGCCGCGGTTCGCCATGCCGGTCTGCACCGCTTCGAGGTTGTCGCGGACGAAATTGGGATCAAGCATAGATGCTGATCTATTCTAATGGAGATGAGCTCCGTCGGATTCGTAAGGCCGTCTTCCCCGCCGCCGGCCTCGGCACCCGCTTTCTCCCAGCCACCAAGGCGCAACCGAAGGAGATGCTGCCGCTCGTCGACAAGCCGACGATCCAATACGGCGTCGAGGAAGCGCGTCGCACTCCGGCGTCCCCAACATCGTCGTCGTCACCGGCCGCGGCAAGAACGCGATCGAGGATCACTTCGACGTCGTCGAAGGAGCTCGAGGCGTTTCTCGAGAGCCGCGGCAAGAAGGAGCTCGCCGACGAGGTCCGCAAGATCTCGAACCTGATCCAGCGTCTCGTACGTCCGCCAGGGCGAGCCGCTCGGCCTCGGCCACGCCGTGCTCGTCACCGAGACGATCGTCGGCAACGAGCCGTTCGCCGTCATCCTGGCCGACGATGTGATCGATGCGACGCCGCCGGCGTTGAAGCAGATGATCGACGTGTTCGAACGCGCCGGCGGACCGGTGCTCGCGGTCGAGCGCGTGCCGATGGAACAGGTCTCGAGCTACGGCGTGATCGCCGGCGAGCCCGCGCCCGAGCTCGGCAAGGCGTCTATCGCGATCAAGGATCTCGTCGAGAAGCCGCCGCGCGAAACGAGGCGCCGTCGGACCTGGCGATCATCGGCCGCTACATCCTGACGCCCGACATCTTCCCGTCGCTTCACGCGACCGCGAAGGACAAGTCAGGCGAGATTCAACTCACCAATGGCCTGCGCCACCTGCTGAAGTCGCGACCGATCTACGCGCTGGAGATCGACGGCGTCCGCCACGACACCGGCAACAAGCTGGGATTCCTGAAGGCGAGCGTCTACTTTCGCGCTGAAGCGTCCCGAGCTCGCGGGACCGTTTCCGCGAGTATCTCAAGACCTTGAAGTGAGAAGGTCCGACTGTACGGACTCGTGTCTGGATTCCGGCTTCGGTGTCTCGGTCTTCGCTTCGGTCTTCGTCTCGGTCTTCGCTCGATTTCGTTTCGTTCGATTCCGAAGCGAGGTCGATGACGACTCGCGGGCGCGTGGTCTTTGCTGTCCTTAGCTGTCCCTGCTGCCCTGACTGCGCGTAGTCGGTGATGTACCAGCCCGATCCCTTGAACTGAATCGCCGGCGACGACAGCAGCTTCACCACGTGACCGCCGCACTTCGGGCAGACCGTCGATCGGCGCATCCGAAATACTTCTGGATCACCTCGAAGCGATGCGCGCACTTTTCGCACTGGTATTCGTAGAGCGGCATAAGTCCGTCTATTCCAGACACCACATCGTTGTGCGCTGTCGAGCATCAACTTCCGCAGCGCCCAGAACGGCGCCGATCCGTGCGCGAGCAGCGCGTCGTGGAACGACGCGCAGCGAGGGCTTGCCGCCCTGCTCTTCGTACCAGTCATGACGCAGCTTCAGCAGCATCAACTTCCCTGCTGAATACACCAGGTAGGTCGGATCGAACGTGCCCCGCTCGGCTTCGCGCCGCGCGCTCGATTCCTCGAGGAACGCCTCGTCCATGAAGAACCGCACGCCCTGCTCCACCGACCAGTCCTCGGTGTGCAGCCGGATGCCGACGACGAAGCGCGCGAGGCGGACCAGCGGCTTCGGCGAGCTGCCCGAGCTTGAGCGAGTGATCGCCGCGGCCGAAGCCGGCTTCGATCATCATCTGCTCGCAGTAGTGCGCCCACCCTTCCATGTACGACGCCGGCGCGAACATCGTCGAGCTGCGGACCTTCGACTCCACCTTCTTCAGGAACTGATAGTGGAGGAAGTGGCCCGGATAGACCTCGTGGATCGAGATCGCCCACAGCGTCGGCAGGTTGAAGTCGCGCAGGTGCTCGCTCTGCGATCGGCCTCCCACTTCGGATCGACGTCGGTCAGGTAGTACATCGCGCGCGACGGTTTCGATTCGAACGGGCCCGGCGTCCACATGCTGGCCGACGACCAGCGGAAGAACTCCGGCGTCGGCGCGACGGTGATGCTGCCGCTGTCGGGCATCGACGATCACCGGCGAGCGCGACAGGAACGTGTGCAGCTCGTCGAGCTGTTCGCGCGCGGTCGCGATCAGCGCGCCGGCGGCCGGATGTTTCTGCTTCGCCTTGCGCCACGCGGCGATCGGATCGCCGCCGTTCAGGCGGCCGGCGAGCCTGGCGGAATTCTTCCTGCGTCGCGTGCGAGCTCGCGCGTCGCGATCGCCAGCAGGCGATCGACCGGCAGCGTGATGCCTTCCTCGAGGCGCAGCTTCTGCTCGAAGCGATCGCGCCCGAGGCGGAACGTGCCCTGGCCTTCGGGCGAATGTCGTTCTCGAGATCGGTCGACGTAGGCGCCGATCGTCTGCACCGCTTCGCCGCACGCATCGGCGAGATCGCCGAGCAGGTGCATGTCGTCGACGTTCGCAGAAACGCGCGCGGCAGATCGACGTCGATGAACGCCATCGCGCCGCGCCAGGTGTCGATGCCGACCTTGACGAAGATCGCCGGGCGGTTCCTTGATGTTGTCGCGCGCCGCCTGCACCAGCCGCGGCACCTGGCGCAGCTTCGACAGCACGCGGCGCGCGCGATCGGTCTCCGGCGCGTAGGTGAAGATCGCCTGCGCGGCGAGGCTCGACGCGCAGCGTGTCGGCGTAGACGTGCGGGTTTCGCTCCCAGGATCGGACGGCTTCGAGCTCGAACTGGCGGCGCGCGAATGTTCGACGAGACGATCTGATGCTCGATCTGCTCGAGCGTCGGGAGTGCGTCGACAGGAATGCTGTCGAGCCGACGACCGAAGCCCGCCAGCGCGCTGACGTGCGTGTCGATCGCGGAGCGCCGGTAGTCTTCGATCAGATCGTCGTGGACGTGAACCCCATCCATCGTTGCGCCGGTGGGGTGCACCTCGTAGAGGAACGAAAGATAGTCGTCTACGAAGTGAGGTAACGGTTCAGCCGCGTGCATGCCTTCCTGAGGTTAAGAACGGGGGAGAGCCATCTCACAATGGTACATCTTAGAATGGCCGGATGCCTCGCGACTCGAAGGGCGTTCTCTACGTCGTCGCGACGCCCATCGGCAACCTCGACGACATCACCCTTCGGGCCATCAAGATCCTGAAGCAGGTCCAGCTCGTCGCTGCGGAAGATACGCGCCGAACCGGCATTCTGCTTCGCCATTTCGGCATCGAAACCGCGATTCTCAGCGTCCACGAGCACAACGAGCGTGCACGTATCGAGCGAATCGTCGTCGCAGCTCGCGAGAGGGGAGTCGGTCGCCCTGGTCACCGATGCCGGCACTCCCGGAATCTCGGATCCCGGCGCAGCGCTGGTCGCCGCCATTCGCGAGGCCGGCTTCACAGGTGGAGCCGATCCCGGGCGCGAGCGCCGTCGCCGCGGCGATTTCGGCCTCCGGCGTCTCGTCGCAGGGCTTCACGTTCCTCGGATTTCCGCCAATTAGGTCTAAAGACCGCAAATTGTGGTTTGACCAGCTATCTGAGGCCGCCAAACACCGGCTGGTCGTCTTCTTCGAAGCACCCGCATAAGGTCGCGAAGACACTCGAGGAATCTTGGCTATATTGGTTAAACGACCAATAATTATCGGCCGCGAGCTGACCAAGCTTCATGAGGAGTTCGTTACAGGCACTCCCTTCGAACTTCTGGCCAGATTCGACGTCGCCTCAGGGCGAGTTCACGGTCCTGATTCCGCCTGCAGATCCGGCTGACGAAGCCGGTCGGTCGAGGTCACGGACGATCCAGCGTAGTCGATGTTATTTGGTCAAATAACAGAATTACGACAATCCGGCTCCAAAAGGGACACCGCCAGGGAGACCGGCGAGCGCCTTGGCCTCACCGCCAAGCAGGTCTACGACATCATCGAACGCAATAAATAGGCTAATTGACCAAATATGGACTGCATGGGCCCTGACCCCGAATCCTCAGCGACCGACTAAAATCAAGGTTTGGATTCCTCTCGCGTGAGCTGACATACACGTCGTCGTCTTCAGCCGCCGGCAAGGGCACGCGGATGAAATCCCAGCTGCCCAAGGTCCTGCACAGGATCGGCGGCCTCGACGCATCATCGAACGCGTGCTGCAGGACCGCCGGCCGCCTTGCAGCCGGCGAGCATCACCATGGTCGTTGGCCATGGCGCCGATGAGGTCCAGCAGTCGCTCGCGAAGCGGACGCGCTCCAGTTCGTCACGCAGGAGCAGCAGCTCGGAACGGGCCACGCGCTGCTGCAGGCGCGGCCGCATCCTCGAAGGGAAGAACGGGACCGTCGTCCTGCTGTCCGGCGATGCGCCGCTGCTCTCGCGTCGATTCGCTGAAGGCGCTGCTCGCCACGCACTGCAGAAGCCGCGGCCGCCGCCACCGTCATCACCGCGACGCTTCCAACGGCCCGTTCGGCTACGGCCGCATCGTCCGCACCAACGGCAAGATCTCGAAGATCGTCGAGGAGCGCGACGCCACCGCCGCGCAGAAGGCGCATCACCGAAATCAACTCCGGCATCTACGCGTTCGATCTCGCCCCGCTGTTCGCCGCGCTCGACACCATCGGCACCGCGAACAAGCAGGGCGAGTACTACCTGCCCGATCTCGTCGCGATCTACCGCAAGCAGAAGCGCGCGGTGGCGACCTGACCGTCGAGCGCGCCGACGAGATTCGCGGCATCAACAGCCGTACTGAACTTGCAGAGGTCAGCACCATGGTTCGCCAACAGAAGAACGAAGAGCTGATGGCCGCGGGCGTGACGTTGATCGATCCCGCGACCACCTACGTCGACGCCGACGTCGTCGTCGGGGCCCGACACGGTGATTTACCCGTGCGTCTTTCTCGAGGGCTCGACCAAGATCGGCGCGGCCTGCGAAATCCACTCCGGCGCGCGCATCGTCAACTCGACGATCGGCGATCGCGTGTGTGTGAGGAACCACACTGTGGTGACGGATTCCACAGTCGCAGGCGGGCGTCTTCGTCGGCCCGTTCGCGCACATCCGGCCTGGGATCCGAGGTCGGCGAGGATGTCGCACATCGGCAACTTCGTCGAGCTCAAGAAGACCGACGATGGGCAACGGCGCGAAGGCGAATCACCTCGCCTATCTCGGCGACGCGACGATCGGCGCGAAAGACCAACGTCGGCGCCGGCACCATCACCTGCAACTACGACGGCGAGAAGAAGCACCAGACCGTGATCGGCAACGAGCGTGTTCGTCGGCAGCAACAGCACGCTCGTCGCGCCGGTCACCCTGGCTGATGGCTCATACATTGCAGCAGGCTCGGCGGTCACCGCGGATGTGCCGGCCGGCGCGCTCGCGATCGGCCGCGCCCGCCAGGAAAACAAAGAGCGGCTGGGCGGCGAAGCGGAAAGACGCAAAGGCGAAAATCTAATGTGCGGAATTGTCGGCTACGTTGGACCGAAGCCCGTGGTGCCGGTCCTGATCGAGGGATTGCGCAGCCTCGAATATCGCGGCTACGACTCCGCGGGCGTCGCCGTCGTGCAGGACGGCGCGATCGAAGTCGCGGCGCAGCGCCGGCAAGCTAATCAATCTCGAAAACGCGCATCCAGGGAAACCGCTCGCCGGCGTGTACGGCCTCGGCCACACGCGCTGGGCCACGCACGGCCGGCCCACCGAAGAGAACGCGCACCCGCATCGCGACGGCTCCGGCCGCATCGTCGTCGTCCACAACGGCATCATCGAGAACTATCTCGAGATCAAGCGCGAGCTCGATCGCCGAAGGCCACACGTTCGCGTCGGAGACCGACACCGAAGTCGTCGCGCACCTCGTCGAGAAGGAATGGAAGGACGACGGCCTCGAGAACGCGGTGCTGCGCGCGATGAAGCGCGTGCGCGGGCTGTTCGCGCTCGTGCTGATCTCGGCCGACGATCCGGAAAAGCTCGTCACCGTCCGCAACGGCCCGCCGATCGTCGTCGGCATCGGCGACGGCGAGTATCTTCGTCGCGTCCGACGTGCCGGCGATCCTGAGCCACACGCGCAACGTCGTGTTCCTCGACGACCGCGAGATGGCGGTCGTCACCGGCCACGGGCGTGCACGTTCATGACGACTCGACGGCACGACCGGTCGAACGCAAGCCGACGCGCGTCACCTGGGATCCGATCTCGGCGGAGAAGGCCGGCTACAAGCACTTCATGCTCAAGGAGATCTTCGAGCAGCCGTCGGCCGTCCGCGAAACCGTGCCTCGGCCGCGCGTCGCTCGAGACCGGGCAGGTGCTACCTCAACGAGATGGCGATCTCCGACGCCGACCTGAAGGCGATCGAGCAAGGTCACGCTGCTCGCCTGCGGCACGTCGTGGCACGCGGCGCTCGTCGGCAAGTTCATGATCGAGGAGCTGCGCGAAGCTGCCGGTCGAAGTCGACTACGGCTCCGAATACCGCTACCGCGATCCGATCATCAACGACGAAGACGCTCGCGGTCGCCATCACGCAGTCGGGCGAAACGGCGGACACGCTCGCGGCGCTGCGCGAAGCGAAAGGGAAGGGCGCCCGCAGCCTCGCGATCTGCAACGTCGTCGGCAGCATGGCCACGCGCGAAGCCGACGGCACGATCTACACGCACGCCGGCCCGGAGATTGGCGTCGCGTCGACGCAAGGCCTTCACGACGCAGCTCGTCGCGCTGCTATCTGCTTCGCGCTGAAGCTCGCCGAAGTGCGCGGCACGCTGTCGCCGAAGCCGAACGCTGCGAGCACATCGACGCGCTGATGCAGCTGCCGCAGGTCCTCGAAGACACGCTGCAAGACTGCGAAGGCGATCGAGGAGATCGCGAGCGAAGTTCTACAACCGCATCGGACTTCCTGTATCTCGGCCGCGGCATCAACTATCCGATCGCGCTCGAAGGCGCGCTGAAGCTGAAGGAAATCTCCTACATCCACGCCGAAGGCTATCCGGCCGGGGAGATGAAGCACGGCCCGATCGCGCTCATCGACGAGCAGATGCCCGTCGTCGCGCATCGCGACGCACGATCACGTGTTCGAGAAGATGCTGGGCAACATCCAGGAAGCCAAGGCGCGCGGCGGCTCGATCATCGCCATCACCACCAAAGGCGACACGACGCTGAAGGAGCTTGCTGACCGAAGGCGACAGCCTGGTCGCAGTTCCTGCAACACATCGGCTGTTGATGCCGGTCGTGATTTCCCTGCCGTTGCAGCTTTTGTCGTACTACATCGCCGTTCGCCGCGGCTGTGATGTCGATCAACCGCGTAACTCTAGCGAAGAGTGTCACGGTAGAATAGTAGCAGTAGCCAGAAGCCTGCAGTCAGACAGAATCTTGTCTGGCTACGGCTACTGGTTACTGGCTTGCTTAATGGATCTTCTTCCTCTTAAACCCGCACAGCAGGAAGCTGTACGACAGACCGACGGCCCGCTGCTGATTCTCGCGGGCGCGGGCTCGGGCAAGACGCGCGTCATCGCGCATCGCATCGCGTATCTCGTCTCCGAGAAGATCGCCGTATCCCGATCAGATCATGGCGGTCACCTTCACCAACAAGGCCGCCCAGGAAATGCGCGAGCGCGTCGAGCGCCTGCTCGAGACGCGATTGCCGCGCGATGTGGGTGTCGACGTTCCACGCCGTCTGTGCGCGCGCCTGCTGCGTCGCGAGGCGCACAACATCGGGCTGAGCCGCGATTTCACCATCTACGACTCCGCCGATCAGCAGGCAGTCATCAAGCAGCTGCTCAAGGACTATCACCTCGACGCCGAGTCGCTATCAGCCGCGCATGGTGCTGAGCCGCATCAGCCACGCGAAGAACCGCATGGAGGGCCCGGACACGCTTCGCCAACACCTGGAATCGCGAAGCGATCAAGCGAGATCGGCAAGCTGTTCGAGGGCTACATCAAGGCCCTGAAGAACGCGCAGCGCGCTCGATTTCGACGATCTGCTGCTGGCGACCGTCGAGCTGTTCGATCAGAACCCGGCCGTCCGCGAGCGCTACGCGCCACAAGTTCCACTACGTGATGGTGGACGAATACCAGGACACCAACCGGCCCGCAATACCTGCTGGTCGAAGCAGATCGCCGGCAAGCATCGCAACCTGGCCGTCGTCGGCGATCCCGATCAGTCGATCTACAAGTGGCGCGGCGCCGACCTGCGCAACATCATGGACTTCGAGACGGATTTCCGCGACGCGCAGATCGTCCGGCTCGAGCAGAACTACCGATCGACGCGAGGTCATCCTCGACGCCGCGTCGGCGGTCATCGCCAACAACAAGAACCGCAAGAAGAAGGCGCTCTGGACCGACCTGCAAGGGCGGCGCCAAGATCCGGCTGTTCCGCGCGATCCGACGAGCTCGAAGAAGCCGAATACATCACCCGCATCGTCCGGAAGGCGCCTCGAGGACGACTACAAGGCGCTGACTGGCGGTGCTCTATCGCACCAACGCCCAGTCGCGCGCCGTTGAAGATTCGCTGCGCGCCGCCGGCATCGCCTACATCGATCCTCGGCGGCGTCGGCTTCTACGAGCGCAGGGAAGTCAAGGACGCGCTGTCGTACCTGAAGCTGATCCTCAACCCGCACGACGACATCGCGTCTGCGGCGCGTCATCAACGTGCCGGCGCGCGGCATCGGCAAGGGCGTGATGGACGCGCTCGAAGCCGTCGATGTGTCGCAGGTCGATCATGAACCTGCCGCCGCTGCTGGCCGGCCTGTCGGCGCACGGTCGCGCAGGATTCGCTCTGGACCAAGCTCGTGGCGGCGGTTGACGGACGGATGCTGCCTCATGCCGCGGCAAGTGCGCGTCGCTGGCGGCGTTCCGCGATCTGATCACAACGCTTGCGGATGTCGGCCCGCCGAGAACCGGTCTCCGTGTTGCTCGGCAAGGTCCTCGATCAGTCCGGCTACCTCCGTGACCTCCGCGAAGACAAGAGCGAGGAATCCGAGGGCCGCATCGAGAACCTGATGGAACTGGTCTCGGCCGCCAACGAATACGAAACGCGGGAAGCGGAGCCCTCGCCTCGGCGGATTCGTCGATCGCCTGTCGCTGCTGTCGGACGTGGACAAGGACGCAGGGCAAGAGCGGATCCGAAGGTCATGATGATGACCCTGCATTCGGCGAAGGGTCTCGAGTTCCCGACCGTCATCCTCGCCGGCCTCGAAGAAGGCCTGTTCCCGCACTCGCGATCGCGAGACGACGAAGCGGAGCTCGAAGAGGAACGGCGCCTGTGCTACGTCGGCATCACCCGCGCGCGCAAGCAGCTGGTGCTGACGAGCGCTGCGCGTCGCCGCGTCTTCGGCGAGTACCAGAACACCGAGGCGTCGCGATTCATCGACGAGATCCCCGCGGATTTGATCGAGCAGGATCGCTCCGAGTCGCGCAGTTACAACAGCGTGCAGCGGTGGCACGGACTGGAGCTACCGCCCGAATCCATATGCCGCGCGCGGATATCCGCCCAAGGGCGGATACCGCGTGAGGATCCGGACGCGAAGGTCGCGACGCAGAACTTCCACTACGAAGAAGAAGACCAGACGCCGGGTCTGACGGCCAGGCGCGCGTGTCGCCACGCCCAGTTCGGTGCCGGAACGGTCGTGAGTGTCGAGGATCTGGAAGACGACCAGAAGCTGGTCGTGAAGTTCGTGTCGGTGGGCACGAAAACGCTTCAGGGCCGAAATACGCGAAGTTGCAGCGAGCGTAGGTCCGAAGCTAGAGCTTAGGACTCCTGAGCCGTTGAGTCCTAGCCCTTAAGCGTCGCTCACAGTCCGCTATCTTCGTAATGATCGGCCGGCCCTCGCGGCCGCCGCCGGCGACGCGCTCGATCGTGATCACGAGCGTCTTCTCGGACGTCGCGCCGTCGGGCGATCTTCAGGCTGCGCCTTCACCGTCACGTCCTTCTTGATCGTCTCGCCTTCGAAACGTCTTCGGATCGAGCGCCGGCTGACCAGGCTGCGTCAGCGACGCTTCCGCCACGCCGGTCGCGCGCTTGATCGCGGCCGTCGCGCCGGCCGTGGTCTTGCGCGTGCGCGGCGATGCCTTCGCGCCACTTGTCCCACTCCGTCCTTGGTCTTCTGCTGCGCCGGGGTGCAGCTTCGGCGCCGGGTTCGTCTGCTTCGAGTCTTCAGACACTTCCTCGATCGCCTTGATGTTGGCCGTCTGATACGCGATCTTCGTGTCGAGGAACGCCCGTTCTTCCTGCTTCGCCTTCGTCCTCGGCCTCGAACAGCGGCTTGAACGTCAGCGGCGTGCGCTGCTTCGGCGCCGATGTTCTCGATCGAGAAGTCCTCGACCGATCCCTGCTCGCGCGGATCGATCGTCGACCGCCGACATGCGGCCGACGGTCGTGTTGTCGCGGCCCGTGGCGGCGCGGAAGAACTGCGTCAGGAACTGCTGCTCCGGCGGACGCGAGCAGCCGATCACGAGACAGCGCTGACGGAATCGAGTAGAGAGCAGCTGCGACAACGTTCCAGCGGTCGCTCGAAGTGAGTCGGGCTCATGTCATTCCGTGTCTCCTGTAGATCGCTGGCGGTTCAGTCGCCGGCGGCGTCGCGTCGCCAGGTTGGCTGGCACATTCTTCCGCGACGGCCGCTTCGACCAGTGCGACCGACACGATCTTGTCCTCGCCCTCGAGGTCCATCAGCCTCACGCCCTGCGTGGCGCGGCCGATGGTGCGAATCTCGTTGGCCGGCGTGCGCAGGATTTTGCCCTGCTCCGTCATCACCAGCAACTCTTCGTTGGCGTGGATCTGCGTGATCGCCGACGACCGTGGCCGTTCTTGTCGGTGACTTCGACGTTCTTCACGCCCAGGCCGCCGCGGCCGGTGACGCGGTATTCGTCGATCAGCGTGTTCTTGGCGTAGCCCTTCTCGGTGACCGTCAGCAGCGTGCCGCCGGGCTTGGCGACCTGCATCGCCACGACCTCGTCGCTCTCGCGCAGCTGGATGCCGCGGACGCCGTACGCCGGTGCGGCCCATCGCGCGGACGTCGCCTTCGACGAAGCGGATCGCCTTGCCGTCCCTGGTGCCGATGAAGATCTCGCTCTGGCCGTCGGACAGCTGCACGTCGATCACCGCATCGCCTTCTTCGATGCCCATGGCGATGATGCCGCCGGCGCGCGGGTTGGCAGAACGCCGACAGCTCGGTCTTCTTGATCGTGCCCTTGCGCGTGCCCATGACGATGAAGCGCTGATCGTCGAACTCCTGCACGGCGAGCATCGCGGCGAGCTTCTCGCCGGATTCCATCTGCACCAGGTTGGCGATCGACTTGCCCTTGCCGTCGGCGCCGACGTCAGGGATCTCGTGGACCTTCAGCCAGTAGGCGCGGCCGCGGTCCGAGAAGATCATCATGTAGGAGTGCGTCGAGGCCACGAACAGGTGGTTGACGACGTCCTCTTCGCGCGTGCGCATGCCGATGCGGCCCTTGCCGCCGCGGTTCTGCGTGCGATACGTCGTGATCGGCGTGCGCTTGATGTAGCCGGTATCGGTGACCGTCACCGCGACGTCTTCGTCGGTGATCAGGTCCTCGATGCTGAGCTCGCCCTCTTCGTCGATCAGCTGCGTGCGCCGCGGATCCGCGAACTTCGCCTTCACGGCGCGCAGCTCGTCGAGGATGATCTTCAGCAGCAGCGGCTGGTTGGCGAGGATGTTCTTCAGCTTCGCGATCAGCTCGTGCAGCGTCGCCAGCTCGCTCGAGGATCTTGTCGCGCTCCAGGCCGGTGAGGCGCTGCAGCTGCATGTCCAGGATCGCCTGCGACTGGATCTCCGACAGGCCGAACTGCGTCGATCAGCCCGGTCTTGGCTTCGAGCGGATTCTTCGAGCCGCGGATCAGCTTGATCACCGCATCGAGGTTGATCGAGCGCGATCTTCAGGCCTTCGAGAATGTGCGCGCGCGCTTCGGCCTTGCGCAGCTCGAACTCGATGCGCCGGCGAACCACCTCGCGGCGGAAGTCGATGAAGTGCTCGATGACCTCGAGCAGGCTGAGCACCTTCGGCCGGCCGGCGACGATCGCCAGCGTGATGATGCCGAACGACTGCTGCAGCTGCGTCTGCTTGAACAGGTTGTTCAGCACGACTTCGCCGACTTCGCCGCGCTTCAGCTCGATGACGATGCGCATGCCGTCGCGATCGGATTCGTCGCGCAGATCGGAAATGCCTTCGATCGTCTTTTCGCGCACCAGCTCGGCGATGCGCTCGAGCAGCCGCGTCTTGTTCAGCTGATACGGGATCTCGGTGACGATGATCTGCTGGCGATCGCCCTTCTTGGTCGTTTCGATCTCGGTCTTCGCGCGCACCTGGATCGAGCCGCGCCCGGTGAGCGAACGCCTCGTGGATGCCGCGCTTGCCGACGATCATGCCGCCGGTGGGGAAGTCGGGGCCCGGGATCAGCCGGATCAGCTCCTTGAGCTTCTGCTCGCGCGAGTACGGTGGCGCTGAATCCGACATCAGCGTGTTCTCGATGATCCAGATCACGCCGTCGATCACCTCGCCGAGGTTGTGCGGCGGGATGTTCGTGGCCATGCCGACGGCGATGCCCGTCGAGCCGTTGACCAGCAGGTTCGGATACGTCGCCGGGAAGCACCGTCGGCTCCGTCGTCGTCTCGTCGAAGTTCGGGACGTAGTCGACGGTGTTCTTGTCGAGGTCTTCCATCAGGCTTTCGGCGAGCGCCTCGAGCCTGGCTTCCGTGTATCGATAGGCGGCCGGCGGATCGCCGTCGACCGAGCCGAAGTTGCCCTGGCCGTCGACCAGGGTCTTGCGCATGTTGAAGTCCTGCGCCAGGCGGACCAGCGTGTCGTAGGCCGGCTGATCGCCGTGCGGATGGTAGTTGCCGATGACTTCGCCGATCACCTTCGCGCACTTGCGGTAGGCGCGATTCGAGGCCAGCCCCATCTGGCTCATCGCATAAAGCACGCGGCGATGCGCGGGCTTCAGGCCGTCGCGGACGTCCGGCAGCGCTCGCCCGATGATCACGCTCATCGCGTAATCCAGTACTGAGCGCTTCATCTCGTCTTCGATATTTACGGGCGTACGTGGTCTGCTCGGTCTGAGACATTGCGCGAGTCTAGATATCCAGGTTCTTCACTTCGAGGGCGTTGTCTTCGATGAACTTGCGCCGCGGCTCGACCTGGTCGCCCATCAGCGTCGTGAACATCGAATCCGCTTCGGTGTGATCTTCGGCGCGGACCTGCAACAGCGTCCGGATCTCCGGGTTCATCGTCGTCGTCCAGAGCGTCTCCGGATTCATTTCGCCAAGGCCCTTGTAGCGATTGATCGCCACGCCCTTGCGGCCGAGCGCGATGAAGTGATCGATGAACTCGTCGATCGTGCGAACCGCGCACCGGCCCGCGTTCTTCGCCGCGGTTGCCGCGGCGGCGGCCGCGGCGTGGTCGGCGTCGACAGCCGATCGCGCCGAGCGCGTCCTTTTCGTCGGCGCGTCAGCTCGGCGGCCTCTTCCGCTTCTTCTGCTTCTTCGGCGGCTGCCTTGATGCCGTCGGACACGCGCACTTCGATCGGGCCCTTGCGCATCGCGCGCACGATGCTCGCTGACTTCGGCGTAGCTCGCCGACCAGCGTGCGGAACTCGCCCGAGGTCACGAATTCGGGACCGATCAGGTCGATGCGCGAATAGCCGCTCGCGCGATCGTCGATCCGCAGCGTCCACGTGTTGTGCTCTTCGTCGCGCAGCGACGCGTGACGTCGCGAATCGGCGTCGTCAGTTGATCGGCCAGGCCCTGCAGCGTCGTCTGATCGTCGAAGAACGCGCGGCCGCGCGCTTCGCGATCGAGCAGCGCTTCGACGACATCGCGGGCGTGGCCGCGGCGCTCGACCGTGCGACAGCACGTTGCGATACGCGATCAGGCCGTGCAGGAACTTCTCGAGCTCCGGCGCCGGAGTATTCGGCGCCGTCCTGCGTGCGCACCGACCGTGATTCGACCGCGCGGTGCACCAGGAAGTTCTCGAGCGCGCGCTCGTCCTTGATGAAGGTTTCCGACTTGCCGCGCTTGGCGCGGAACAGCGGCGGCTGCGCGATGTAGATGTGCCCGCGATCGACGAGCATCGGCATCTGCCGGTAGAAGAACGTCAGCAGCAGCGTGCGGATGTGCGAGCCGTCCACGTCCGCGTCGGTCATGATGATGACGCGGTGGTAGCGCAGCTTGTCGATGTCGAAATCATCGGTGCCGATGCCGCAGCCGAGCGCCGCGATCATCGTCTTGATTTCGTCGGAGCTGAGCATGCGATCGAGGCGCGCCCGCTCGACGTTCAGGATCTTGCCCTTGATCGGCAGGATCGCCTGGAAGCGGCGATCGCGTCCCTGCTTCGCCGAGCCGCCGGCCGATTCGCCTTCGACGATGTAAATCTCGGCCTGGGCCGGATCGCGCTCCTGGCAGTCGGCCAGCTTGCCGGGCAGCGAGCTGCCGTCGAGCGCGCCCTTGCGGCGAACCAGGTCGCGCGCCTTGCGGGCGGCATCGCGCGCGCGGGCCGCATCCACCGACTTCTGGACGATGCGCTTCGGGCGATCGGCCGGGTTCTCTTCGAGGAACGCGCCGAGCTTGTCGTTGACGATCGCCTCGACGATGCCCTTGACCTCGGTGTTGCCGAGCTTGGTCTTGGTCTGGCCTTCGAACTGCGGGTTGCGGGATCTTGACGCTGATGACCGCGGTCATGCCTTCGCGGATGTCGTCGCCGCTGATCGTCGCGTCTTTCAGGTCCTTCGCGAGGTTGTTCGCGTTCGCGTAGGCGTTGATGGTGCGCGTCAGCGCCGAGCGGAAACCCGAGAGGTGCGTGCCGCCCTCGTGCGTGTTGATGTTGTTGGCGAACGAGAATTCCTGACCGGGTTGTAGCCGTCGTTCCACTGCAGCGCGATCTCGGCGTCGATGCCGTCGCGGTTGCCGTGCATGAACACCGGCTTCTCGTTGACCACGCCCTTGTTCTTGTTCAGGTGCTCGACGAACGAGACGATGCCGCCGTCGTAGTGGAAGCGATGGCTCTTGCCGGCTTCGCGCTCGTCGTCCAGCGTGATCGGTGACGCCGGCGTTCAGGAACGCGAGCTCGCGCAGGCGGCCGGCCAGCGTGTCGAAGCTGAAGTCGATGATCTCGAAGATCTGCGGATCGGGCTTGAACGTGACCTTCGTGCCGCGGCGCTTCGTCGTGCCGGTGACGGTGAGATCGGCGAGCGGCTTGCCGCGCTCGTAGCTCTGCTGGTGCGTGCTGTCGTTGCGCCAGATCTCGAGATCGAGCCGCTCCGACAGCGCGTTGACCACCGACACGCCGACGCCGTGCAGGCCGCCCGAGACCTTGTAGGCGCTGTTGTCGAACTTGCCGCCGGCGTGCAGCACCGTCAGCGCGACTTCGGCCGCCGGACTTGCCGCTCTCGTGCATGTCGGTCGGAATGCCGCGGCCGTTGTCGATCGACGCTGACCGAGTTGTCGAGGTGAATCGTGACGTTGACTTCGGTGCAGAAGCCGGCGAGCGCTTCGTCGATCGAGTTGTCGACGATCTCGTAGACCAGGTGATGCAGTCCGGCCGGCCCCGTGGAGCCGATGTCATCGCCGGACGCTTGCGGACCGCTTCAAGGCCTTCGAGGACCTTGATGCTCTCCGCGCCGTAGTCGCCGCTGCCGTCCGTTGCCGCGTTCGTCAGTTCGCGTTGGTTTCTGTTCAGTCACTCTGGACGACTTCAGGTGACGATCACACTCGCATCGGCATGATGACGTAGGTGTAGTCGTAACCGTCCGCACCCACGGGCTTCATCACCGCCTGGCTGACTTCGTCCTTCAACTCGAGCGCCACGACTTCCGATTCGACGACGCCGAGGAAGTCGAGCACGTACTGCGCGTTGAAGCAGATCGTGAGCGACGGCCCGCTGTATTCGACCGGAATCGGCTCGTGCGCTTCGCCGAACTCAGGGCTGCTCGAGGTCACTTCGACCTTGCCCTTTTCGAGGATCATCTTCACCGCGCGCGAGCGCTCGTTCGAGAGGATCGCGACGCGGCGCACCGCCTGCGTCAGGCGATCGCGCTCGAACTCGACGTGCTTGTCGTTGCCCTTCGGAATGACGCGTTCGTAGGCGGGGAACTGGCCGTCGATCATTCGCGAGATCAGCAGGCGCGGGCCGATCTCGAAGAACAGATGGTTCTCGCCGCGCTCGTAATTCACGTCGTTGTCGCCTTCGGCGAGCAGGCGCGCCAAGCTCCGCGAGCGTCTTGCGCGGCAGGATCGCCTTGATGTCGTCGCCCTTCGCGCCGTCGTGCTTGACGTTGACGAGCGCCAGGCGATGACCGTCGGTCGCCACGAAGCGTCATGTCCTCCGGCTTCAGCACGAACTGCGCGCCGTTGAGATAAAAGCGCGTGTCTTCGCCGGTGATCGCAAACTGCGTCTTCGCGACCATCTGCGCGAGCGACTTGCCGTTGATGGTCGCCTTCACGCCGCCGCCGGCTTCAGGCAGGCTCGGAAAATCTTCGCGCGGCAGCGTCGGCATCTTCGAGCTGAACTGGCCGCCCGACACTCTGACGGTCGTGCCGCCCTTGTCGGTCTCGATGTTGACGTCGCCATCCGGCAACGCGCGGACGACCTCGTAGAATTTTTCGCCGGCAGCGTGACCGAGCCGGGCTTGCTCACCGCGGCTTCACAGCGGCTGCGCAGCGCCACCTCGAGGTCGGTGGCGAGCAGCGTGCACTTCGTTGCCCGTTCCCTCCAGCAGCACGTTCGCCAGGATCGGAATGGTGTTCTTGCGCTCAACGATCTGCTGGAAAAATTGCAGTTCCCGCACAAGATCGGCTTTCCTGGCGACCAGTTCCATAGCCCTGCTTAACCTCTGAGAATTGAGTGAAAGGCGAAGACATAAAAGTATACAGGAAATAGGTCCTGTTTACGAAATTTCCAGCACGAAATAAGTCGTTTATTATCAATATATTTAGCCTGTGCATTTTTCTGTGAATCGTCATGCGGTTGGACGGACGGTCAGAAGGGGTCTTTCGCCCCATCAGCAGGGCCCGCACAATTCATGCACATAAGCTTGGAGCTGTGGAAAACCGGCGGCTACTTGCACTGGACTCCAGCAGGTTCGCGACCTGTTTGTCGAAATCGCCATTCTTTTTCCGCATCTCTTCGACTTTCTTGATCGAGTGAATCACCGTCGAATGATGCTTGCCGCCAAAACTGCGGCCGATCTCCGGCAGCGACGCGTGCGTCAGCGACTTGCAGAGATACATCGCGACCTGGCGCGGCATCGCCACCGACTTCGAGTTGTTGCGTGACTTCAGCTCGTGCAGCTTGAGGTGGTAATAGTCGGCGACGTACTTCTGAATCTGTTCGATCGTGATCGGCCTTCTCGTCGTGATCGATCACGTTCTTCAACACTTCCTGCGCGAGCTCGATCGTCAGCGGCTTGGTCGTCAGCGATGAATACGCGATCAAGCGGATCAGCGATCCTTCGAGCTCGCGCACGTTCGACTTGATGCGGCTCGCCATGAACATCGCCACGTCGTTCGAGCAGCGGCACGCCTTCTTCTTCGGCCTTCCTCTTGAGAATCGCCGCCTTGGTTTCGACGTCGGGCACCTGGATGTCCGCGATCAATCCCCACTCGAATCGCGAGCGCAGCCGCTCCTCCAGGGCGGGAATTTCATGGGGCGGACGGTCGCTGCTGATGACGATCTGCTTCTGCGCGTCGTGCAGCGCGTTGAAGGTGTGGAAGAACTCGTTCTGCGTGCCTTCCTTGCCCGAGACGAACTGGATGTCGTCGACGAGCAGCACGTCGACGCTGCGATAGCGCGATCGGAAATCGAGGATGCGATCGAACCGCACGGCGTTGATCATCTCGTTCATGAAACGCTCGGACGAGATGTAGGTCAGCACGAGGCCCGGGATGATGCTGCACCACGTAGTGGCCGATCGCGTGCATCAAGTGCGTCTTGCCGAGGCCGACGCCGCCGTGAATGAACAGCGGGTTGTACGAGCGCGACGGCGTTTCCGCAACCGCGCGGCACGCCGCGTGCGCAAACTGATTCGACGGCCCGACGATGAAGGTGTCGAAGGTGTAGCGCGGAATCAGGCTGCCGGCTCGCTGCGGTCTGCGGCGCTCGTCCACTCCGGCGCCGACGGCCTCGTCGGAGCTGCGATCGGATCTCCGGCGGCGCGATCGGGCGCCGGCGCGTCGCTCGCGCGTGGCTCCTCGGCCGCCGGCGCCGTCGGGCACGAACACCAGTTTCACGTCCGGGCGGCCGACGTCGCGCAGCGCCTCGGCGAGCACGACCGAGTAGTGCTTGGGCAGCCATTCGACGAATAACGGGTTCGGGACGCGGATCGACAGGCTCTGCCCGCCGTCCGCTCAGGAGGGCCGTCGGCTTGAACCACGTCGAAAAACTGTGCTTTCCGACCTGATCTTCGATTCGGCTGAGGACCTGGTCCCAAACGGTCAAGCTGGACATGCCTGCAACTAAATGACTTATAAGGACTTATCGACAACGTGAGTCGCTGGCTTTTCCACAACGTTTTCCACAGGTGTGGAAATCTTCCTTCGACTCGACGCGCTGCCGAAGCAGGGCTCAGGCTCGCTCAGGACAGGCTCGGAGATCGAGCGAGCGCACACTTAGCACGCTCGGCTGAGGCGCTTCGTCCTGCGAATCGGCATATAATCGTAAGTTCGACCGAGGAGAAAAATGGCCAGATCCAAGAAGGGCAAGCGAACGTTTCAACCGAATACCAGCCGCCGCGCCAAGCGTCACGGCTTCCTGGTCCGCATGGCGACCAAGGACGGCCGGCAGGTGTTGAAGCGCCGCCGCGCCAAGGGGCGCAAGCGCCTGACGGTTTCCGACGAGAAGTGACGTGACTCGATTCGTGCCCGCTGAGCACGTCCGGAAGCGGGCCGACTTCGAGCTTATCTACAAGACAGGTTTCAAGCGCTCGGGCCGCCTCATGACCATGTTCACGAGGGAACGTGAGGCGGGACCGGCCCGTCTGGGTATAGCAGCCACTCGAAAAATGGGCGCCGCCGTCGAGAGAAACCGCGCCAAGCGGCTCGTTCGCGAGCTGTTTCGTCACAACAAACCCGCCGCCGCGCGTCGACGTCGTCGTCGTGCCGCGCCGCGAGATGCTGGATGCGTCCTACGATCGCATCGAGGCGGAATTCCGATCGCTGCTCGGCAAGCGGCGCGCACGGTCGAAGAGCAGCGCAATGCTTAGTCGCGCTGCGCTCGCGTTGATTCGCGTCTACAAGATCACGTTCTCGCCGCTCTTCGCCGGCAGCTGCCGCTACACGCCTGGCTGCGCCGACTACATGAGCGAGTCGATCGCGCGCTTCGGATTGCTCCGCGGCGGGTGGATCGGCACGAAGCGTTTGTGCCGCTGCCATCCCTTCGGCGGCCACGGCTACGATCCCGTCCACGCACAGTCTCAGAACACGAATCACAAATGGAACGCAGAGTTCTCCTCGCTATCACGCTCTCTTTCTTGGTGCTGTTTCTATTTCAGCGGTTCGTGATGCCACCGCCGGCGCCTGTGCCGAGCGCGCCGGCAGCGACTGCCAATCAGAATGCAAGCCGCACGCGTGCGCCAGGCTGCCGCGGTGCTCAGACTGCGCGCATCGGCACCCGGCTGCACCCAGTGCACCAGTGCACCAGCGCACCCGCACGCGCCGGTCGATCGCCGCGACCGTGAGCGAAGCGAACGCCCGCGAAATTGTCGTCGAGACGACGAAGGTCAAAGCGGTCTTCTCGAATCGCGGCGCGACGATCGTGCACTGGATCCTGAAGGATGCCGCACCGACAGCGGGCGAGCCGCTCGATCTCGTGCCCGGCGGCGCCGGCGCGGATGCGATCAAGCCGTTCACGCTGACCGTCGACGATCAGGCGATCAGCGCGCGCTTGAAGGACGCGATCTATCGCGTCACGGTCAACGGCGCTCCCGCGGGCGAGATGGTCGATGCGACCGCGTCGCCGCAGACCGATCGTGTTCGAGACGGCGTCCGCCGACGGCTTCAGCGTCAAGAAGACGTTCAGCGTCGAGCCGACGAGCTACATCGTCGTCGTTCGGCGCGGATGTCGCAGATGGGCGGGCAGCGGCTGAATCCCGTGATCCACTGGGGCCCGGGCCTCGGCGACGACATCGCGCGCGCGAAGCCGGCGTCGTTCTTCTCGCCGAGCTACAACACGCCGGCGCAGGCGATTGTTCACAAGGACGGCAAGGTCGAGCGCATCGCGGCCACGGCGACGGCATCGCAGGAGGGCCCGTTCCGCTACGCCGGCATCGACGATCACTACTTCGTCTCGATGCTGCTGAACGAGCAGAACACGCAGGCCGGTGCGCGTCGACTACGCGCCGAATCACGTGCCCGCAGACCGACGATCCCGAGCATCATCGGCCGCTACGTCGATTACTCGGTGCGGTTCCAGGCGCCGCAGGATCAGTCGCGATTCTTCTTCGGGCCGAAGGCCTTCGACGACGCTGCGCGCGATCGAGCCCGAAGCGACGCAGCGTCATCAACTTCGGCATCTTCTCGTGGCTCGCGGTGCCGCTGCTCGAGCGCGCTGAAGTGGGTGCACGGCTTCATCGGCAACTGGGGCTGGGCGATCATCGTCCTCACGCTGCTCGATCAACACCGCGTTGTTCCCGCTGCGCCACAAGAGCGTGGTCTCGATGCGCAAGATGCAGGAGATCCAGCCGCAGATGAAGGCGATCCAGGATCGCTACGCGAAGTACAAGGTCACCGATCCCGAGCGGCAGAAGATGAACACCGAGGTGATGGAGCTCTACAAGGCCAAGGGCGTCAACCCGGCCAGCGGCTGCGTCCCGATGCTGCTCACGTTCCCGTTCCTGTTCGCGTTCTACGACGATGCTGTCGCAGTCGATCGAGATCCGCGGCGCGGACTTCATGCGGCTGGATCCACAACCTGTCGGCGCCGGATCCCTTCTATATCCTGCCGATCGTGATGGGCGTCGCGCAGTTCTGGCAGACCAAGATGACGCCGTGCGACCGCCGATCCCGGCGCAGCAGCAGCATCATGATGTTCATGCCGCTCATGTTCAGCGGTGATGTCGCTGTCGTTCCCGAGCGGCCTCGTGATCTACTGGCTCGGTCAGCACGCTGTTCACGATCGGCCAGCAGTATTTCACCAACTATCTGATTGGCGCTCCGGCCCGACCTGCTGTTAAATAGGCGCACCGATTACGCGGACACACTATGGCATCAGCTGACATCACCGAATTCGTGCAGAAAGTCGTCGACGCGATGGACCTCGATCTCGAGGCCTCGCGCGGAGGAGATGCCGGACGGCGTCCGCATCAACCTTACCGGCGAGGACGGCAACGTCCTGATCCGGCGCCAGGGCGAAGCGCTCGCCGCGCTCCAGCACATCGTCGCGGCGATTTACCGCCACGAGAGCGTCCGAAGGCCGCCGCCTCGTCGTCGATTGCATGGGCTATCGCAAGGGCAAGGACGATGAGCTGCGGCAGATGGCGTTGTTCCTTGGCGGCAAGGCGAAGGACACCGGCCTGGCGCAGGAGATCGGTCCGCTCAATCCCGTGCGAACGCCGCGATCGTGCACCTCGCCGTCGCGGAGCTCGAGTCGGTGCACGTCGGAGAGCATCGGCGACGCATTTGAGAAGACGGTCATTATTTCCGTCGAAGTAGCCAGTAGCCGGTAGCCAGAGGCCAGAAGAACTCTTGTCTTTCTGGATACTGGCTACTGGATACTGGCTACCATCGTTTTCCACTTCCGACACCATCGTTGCCATCGCAACGCCGCCCGGGGCGCGGCGGCATCGGTGTGATTCGGGTCAGCGGTCCCGACGCAGCGGCGATTGCGAACGAACTGATCGGCCGCGATCGTACCCCTCAAACCTCCGCCACGCCACATTCGCGACGGTTGCCGTTGGTGCCATGGCACCAACTACAACCCGACCATGTCGTTTGACCTAATTTTGTTGCGCCTTCTTCGTACCTGGGCGAGGACGTAGTTGAAGTTTCTGCGCACGGCAGTCCCGTTGTCCCTCGGATCGCTCCTGCGCGCAGCGATCGATGCCGGCGCGCGGCTCGCGGAGCCTGGCGAATTCACGCTCCGCGCGTTTCTCAATCAGAAACTCGATCTCGTTCAGGCGGAGGCGGTCGCCGATCTGATCGACGCCGTCACGCCGCTCCAGGCGCGCGCGGCGTTCGATCAGCTCGAAGGCACGCTGACGACGACGATCACGGCGATCGAGAAGGATCTGTTCGACATCGTCGCCAGGCTCGGGCGTCGCTCGATTTCCCTGACGAGGGCTATCACTTCGTCGCGCCGAAG
>ERZ1370068.8891-contig-7709_pt1 | contig 31848 bp, 50 predicted proteins | sample MGYA00561227_ERZ1370068 | MGnify/ENA primary metagenome ERZ1370068 (study PRJEB38410, sample SAMEA6850437) | metagenome | study: Metagenomic assessment of the ecological functions of the soil: analysis of the soil microbiota associated with the...
CCCAGTAGTAGAAAATGAGAGAGAGTCTCCTCGACCCCTCTCTCGCCGCCTCTCAGAACAGTTTTGTAGCCTGTCGAGACGGGACTCAGAGGAGAGATCAACAAACTTCATCGGTGATCATGATTCCTGAGCGTGCAATGACGGCGAATTCCTAACCCGCTCGCTGTTTCAAGATTGCACGCTCAAAGTTGAATCGGCTCAAGACACGACAATCGTCAGGCCGAGATCTGTTAGCGAGGTAGTTGGCCTGCACTGATAAGGAGGCGCGCTATCCGCCTGTCCCTGCTTCCCCCTTTCGCGTCGGCCTCACCCTCGCGATCGAGCGTGAACAATTCCTGCGGGCGGGCGACGCCGCGCAGGGCGTAGCGGCCGAGGCCGACGAGGCGGGAGCGGGCCGGGCCGGCGGCCTCGGCGAAGGCGGAGGAGAGCACGACATCCTGGTCGAGCGAGCGGCACATGCCGTTGATGCGCGTCACCTCGTTGACGGCCGGGCCGATGACCGTGAAGTCGAGGCGGTCGGCGCTGCCGATGTTGCCGTAGAAGACGTCGCCGACATGGAGGAGAGATAGAAGCCGGTGGTCGGGAGGTTCTCGGCCGTGCGGCGGGCGTTGAGGGCGGCCACGCGGCGGAAGGCGTCCTCGGTCGCGGCCAGACGCGCCGGCAATCCTCGACGGTATCGCCCTGCTCGAAGGTGGCGAGCACGCCGTCGCCGATGAACTTCAGAACATGGCCGCCCTGCTGGTGGATGGCGGACACCAGTGCGTCGGCATAGTCGTTGAGGAGCGGCATGATCGATTTCGGCGGCAGGGTGTCGACCAGGCGCGTGAAGCCCTGAGGTCGCTGAACCACAGCACGGCGCGGATCTTGTCGGCGATGCCGCGGGCGATGGCGCCCTTGAGCACGCGGCGGCCGGCATCGCGCCCGAGATAGGTCTCGACCAGGGTCTCGGCGATGCGCGCCACGGTCAGGTTCTTGAAGGCCGCGGCGAGCTCGGGCACCAGGCAGTCGAGGGCGGCGATGTCGGCGTCGTTGAATCCGCCGGGGCGCTCGGTGGTCCAGGAGAGTAGACGCAATCCATCTCGCCGATCGTCGCGCTCTCCCCGAAACGGTTGAGGAAGGCGACGTAGTCCGTGGTGCCGACGGCGGCGAGGTCGTCGAGCACGGAGAATTCGCGCGGCTTGTTGTCGCCGGCCTGGATGCGGCGGCGCAGCGAGCGGCCGCCGTTCTGCATCAGGTGATAGTGCGGGCTCTGCTGCCACTTGGTATCCATCTCGGGATCGGCGCGGCCGAACTCGCGCGGCTCCGACGCCGGCGCCGCGCCGCCACGACGAAACCGCGGCCGCCGAGCACGGGATGCAGGGTGTCGATGCCGACCAGCACGCGGGCGAGGCCGAGGCCGAGATCCTGCAGGCGGCCGCACAGGCCTCGACCAGCGCCGCCTCGGAGGCGCCGGCGAGCGCGCTCTCGGCTGATCCAGCGGCAGCTGGCGAGGAGCAGGCAGGATCGGCGGTCATGGCGCCATTATGGCGAAGCGGCGCCGCCTTCGCGCACGTCGCAAACGCCTGCGCCCGAGCCGGACCTGTGCCAAACTTAATCGTTAACAAGAATGTCGCTTGAAGGGAGGACGATCATGGCACGCTACATCATGCTCGCGTGAACTGGACCGATCAGGGCATTCGCAACGCGTGAAGGACTCGCCCAAGCGGCTCGGATGCCGCGCGCCAGCGCGGCCAAGGGCGATCGGCGGCGATATCAGGACTTCTACGATGACCATGGGCGACCACGACATGGTGGTCGTCATCGACGCGCCCACCGACGAGGCCATGGGCCAAATTCGCGCTCGTGCTCGGCGGCGCCGGCAACGTGCGGACGAAGACGCTGAAGGCGTTCTCCTCGAGACGGAGTACCGCGCCATCATCGGCTCGCTGGCGTAGCGTCGTAAGAAGGGTTGTTGCACGCAGAGACGGCGACGCGAGAGGCTGATCGTTCTCCGCTCCGCGTGCAATCGTCCGTTCGATCAGAAGTCGAAGGCGTTGGTGAGGTCGTTGGCGGCGGCGTCGCGCGGTGCCGACGGCCTGCAGGTCGTAGCGCTTCTCGATGAACTTCAGGATCGAGGCTCGTGTCGTACTGCGTGTGATCGACGAAGCCTTCTTGGCGAAGGGCGAGATGATGAGAGTCGGGCACGCGCGAGCCTGGGCCCCAGGCGTCGATCTTGGGCGGCGCCACATGGTCCCAGGAGCCGCCGTTCTCGTCATAGGTGATGATCACGGCGGTGCTCGGCCCAGAGCGGGCTCTGCTCGATCGACTTCAGGACGGTCGCCACCTTGTGGTCGCCGCTGCTGACATTGGCGTAGCTGGGATGCTCGTTCTCCGCGCCGATCGGCTTCCAGAACGAAACGGCCGGCAGGCTGCCGTCGGCGATGGCGGCGAGCATGTCGGTCTCGTCCTTCAGGTGCTCCTTGCGCGCGTCCGTGCCGTCGCCGGAACTGCTTGAAGTAGGCGAAGGGCTGGTGATGGAACTGGAACAGCGCGTCCGGCTTGCCGGCGACGCGCGTCGTTCCAGCCGCCGGAGTACCAGAGCCCAGCTGACACCCTTGTCGCTCAGCTGGTCGCCGATGGTGACGCCCTCCTGGGGCGGCAGCAGCTTGGCGGCGTCGGTGATCTTGGCCGAGTGCGGCTGGTAGCTGGTCTGGATGGTGTTCACGGCGTAGCCGTCGGGCGTGACCGGCGCCGTCCTTGGCCAGCATGCCGTCGGCGTCGAGCGTGCGACCACCATGTCCGCGGGCGCGTTCGGATATTTCGGCGCGCAGACGCAGACCAGATAGATGTGGTTCAGGAACGAGCCGCCGAAGGCGGCGTGGAAGAAGTTGTCGGCCAGCGTGTATTTCTGCGCGTAGCCCCACAGCTCCGTCTTGCTGGCGTCGTAGTAGCCCATGACCAGGCCGCCGGCGTCGGAAAAGGCGGCGAACTTGTCCATCTTGCCGCCATCGATCTGCCGCTGCTCCTGATAGAGAAGCGATGCACCAGGTCGCCGGTCTTCTCGTCGAGCGCCACGTACTTGCCGATATCGAAGGGCTTGATTGGGCAGGCCGACCGGAAAGCGCCTGCTCGGCGGCCGCCGGCTTCTTGGTCGTATCCATCACGGCCGGCAGCGTCTGATAGGGCTTGCCGTCCTTGTCGACCTTGGGTCGCGGCTTCGCCGGCCTGGGCGAGGCCGTTGGCGCCGGGGAACAGGCCGTAGAGGTTATCGAAGCTGCGGTTCTCCGTGCAGACGACGAGGATGTGATCGATCTTGTTGATTCCGTCGGCGGCGCGAAGCTGGCGTGGCGGTCAGCGACCAGACGTCGCCAACCGCGGCTGTTGCAGCAAATGTCGAGCGAACGCAGTCCAAGACGAGTGCGCATGGTTGCAGTCTCCTTGCGTCCAATTTGGGGGTCGGATCGAATGCAGTGCATGGTCGGGATGAACGCACTCGATTAGCGCGCTTATGTGACAGATCGTCAAGCGACCGCGGCGGCGAATTGCACAATCCCCGGCTGGCGCGGTCTATACTAGGCACTCGGCACGGCCTTGCTGGGGTCAGCTGCAGCCGCCGTCGCCCACTCTCGCAACCGCGAGGAGATCGCATCATGACCGTAGCTCGAGACCCGACATCCGCGCGCGCCGCTCGCGGCGCTTGGTCCTGGCCATCGCATTGGCGGGCGGATTGTCCGCCTGCTCCATCATGGAACCCAGCAAGTCCGCCGGCGCGGCCGCCGCGGTTCCCGCCAACGACAACCTGAACGCCGTGCTGTGGACCCAGCACTCGGTGGAGTTCAAGGGCAACGCCGAGGGCGGCCTGCGCGCTCGCCCGCATCCGGCTCGACCAGGCGCTGCAAGGACCGCAAATGGACGGCGGCCCCGGCCGAGCAGACCGGCAAGTTCGGCAAGCTGCCGCCGGCCGTGGTGCTGGACGTGGACGAGACGCTGCTCGACAATTCCGCCTATCAGGCCTGGAACATCACGGCGGGCACCGATTTCGATCCGAAGACCTGGACCGCCTTCGTCAACTCGAAGTCGTCGCTGCCGACTCCGGGGGCGCTGGAGTTCGCGCAGTACGCCGCGGCCAAGGGCGTGGACCGTGTTCTACGTCACCAACCGCAGCAAGGAGGAAGAGCCGGCGACGCGCGAGAACCTGGAGATGTACAAGTTTCCGCTGAGCGACAAGATCGACACGTGTGCTGACCGCCGCAGGAGCAGCCGGACTGGAAGTCGGCCAAGCGGCACGCGCCGCGCCTTCATCGCCGAGGACTACCGCATCCTCCTGGACATCGGCGACAACTTCGGCGACTTCGTCGGCGACGCTACAAGGGAACCGAGGACGAGCGCGCAGAAGATCTGGGAGGACAACAGGGAGCGCTGGGGGAGCGAGTGGATCGTGATCGCCAACCCGACCTACGGCTCCTTCGAATCGACGCCCTACAAGAACGATTTCAAGCCTGACGGACGACGAGAAGCGCCAGGCCAGCGCAGCGCGCTGTGGCGCCTGGCAGGGGCCGCAGTCCGGATGACTCAGGCGCCGACGCGCACGCGGCGGGGCGGCTTCGCCCCGCCTTTTCCACGGCCGCCTGCGGCGCGCCGCTGGGATGACGATCTCCCGGCCTGCCGAGGCACTGGCGTCATGCCATGTCGCTGAGCGCCCTTGGCACGATGGGGAACGGAGGGCTACCCTGCGCGTAGCACTCAGGCAGGAAATACTCGGTTGAAGGCGAATCTCGGCGCACCTATCGCCCTGCAAGCGGGCGAAACCTGGTGAAGGATGACTGCATCTGGAGTTCAGCTTCCTCGAAGATTTCGCCGGCGGTATCGATGTGATGAATGTGACCTTCGTGACCGGCGCCTCGTCGGGCCTCGGCCGGCAGATTGCCACGTCTCTGGCCGCGCGGGGCGATGCTGTCGTGGTGGTAGCGCGACGGCGTGAGCTTCTCGACGCGCTTCGTCCGAGAGATCGAGGCCGCCGGAGGGCAGCGCGCGATCACCTGCGACGTGCACCGATCCCGAACAGGTGTCACGCGCCGTCGCCTTGGTGGAATCGACGGACGGCCCGATCGAACGCCTGGTGTCGTGCGTCGGCGGCGGCAAGCGCACCACGATTGACGGTTTCCGGGCTGCTCAGGTTCGAACAGATGCTGTCGCTCAATGTGATGGGAACCGCGAACTGCCTCGAGGCCGTGTTACCGAGGATGCTGCACCGCCAGCGGGGTCATATCGTTGCCATCAGGCAGCCTCGCCGCCGCTCGCGGCCTCCCCGGTGCCGCCGAGTATTCGGCCGCCAAGGCGGCGCTGTCGACGCTGTTTGAAGGATTGCGGATCGACCTGAAGCCCCGCGGTATCGACGTAACGATCCTGTCGCCGGGGTTCCGTCCGCACGCGACAAAAGCAAAAGGCGTCGGCTCATGGAAGTGCCGCTCGACGTGGCTGCGGCGCGCATGGTGAAGGCGATCGAACGGCGTCGTAAGAGCTATTCCTTTCCGAAGTGGCTTGCGTTCTCGCTCGCCGTTCTCCGCTGCCTGCCGCCAACGGTGGCCGATGCGATCGTGCAGCAGCGGCCCGCTTCCGCAAAGTTCGCCAGACTCAGGCGCAACACCGCGAGATTGACGCGCCGCCAGCCGCGGCCGCCGCGTGATCGCCTGACCTGAGAATGGTGCCGACCACGTCCGAGACTGACCACGCACGCCCTTCGCTGCGAAGCTGTTCTCGAACGAACTGGGACGGCGCACGTCACCGAACTGAAGTAGCGTGACGGACGAACGCGAAGCCAGTGCGCTCCCGCCGCTCGGCCAACAGGCATCTCGAAGCGCGGCTGGCGTTGCCACACAGATCCAGCGGCGGCCGGTGATGCACCAGTTCCAGCGTCGGTGGTGCGACACGGGCCGCACGACACGTGACTTCGTAGACGGCCGGATAATAGGCGATCATTTGGCGGCCATCTGGCTGCACGTCTATCCAGGAGGCGGGTCCGGATGTCACTAGCGGAGACGCTGCGCCAGGCGAGGCGCCGCATCGTCTTGCGGAAGAGCCGCCGGTTTATCAAGCGCCACTGCCGCCTTCGTCTCGCGCCAGGGTCTCGTCGAGGATCAGCCCGTGCACGACGCGGCCGCTTTTCCCTTCGTTGCGCAGTTCGAAGCGAACTGACGAAAATCCACGCCGAGTTGAGCGCTCTCTGCTGAGCGATCGAGCCTGTCTTCCGTCGTTCCACCAGATTTCACCGGATCAGCAATACATCTCCACGGGCGATCATTGGAAGGTCTTCATCCTGTTCGGCTTCGGCGAGCCGAGCGAGCGCAACTGCGCCGCGCTGCCCGGAGACCGCGCGCCTGCTGCCGCGGCGTGCCCGGCTTGCAGTCGGCCTGGTTCTCGATCCTGGCGCCGCACTACCACATCCCGCGCCACCGCGGCGTCACCAAGACCCTCTTGCGCACGCATCTCGGCCTCATCATTCCCGCGCGACGGGACAAATGCGTGATGCAGGTCGGCGACCGCATGGTCGGTTGGGAGCCCGGCAAGTGCCTGGTCTTCGACGATTTCTATCACCAGCGAGGTGTGGAACGATACGGACGAGGAACGCGTCGTCCTTGATCTTCGACTTCGTGCGGTCGATGCGGCCGCTGGGTCGCCCGATGAACGCGCGTCCTCATGTGGGGTATCAAGCGGACGGCTTATTTCAAGAGACGCCAAGCGCAACCAGCAGAGCTGGGACGAACGGCTGAATCCGCCGCGCAAACCGCCGACAAGATGCTGGATGAGGAGCCGCCGCAAGGCTGAAGCACTGTCGTCAGAACGGATGCGTGGGCCCCGTCGTGCGGCATCTCCACGACGATCCTGATCGGCTTACCCAAGCTGGCGCTCGATCAGGTCGCAGCTGCCAGGCGCCGGGGCGCGCGAGGAGTGTCGTTCTGGGCTCGTGCGACGACGGGTTCAGGACCGAGGCGGAGACAGTGCGAGCGACGCGAACCACTTCACCGGCCGCCGCCTGGCGCCGGATCACACTGGTTCTCGGGTCTCCGCGGTGGTGGCCGCCAGCAACGACATTGCCTCTCGCCCGCTTCCCGCCCGGCCGGTCACCTTGACTACAAGATCCTCCGCCAGATGGCGACTGCGAAGTTTCCGGCTTCCAGTCACGTCCGAATTCATCCGGCATGGCGGTGAGCAGCTCACGGTTCTCAAAGCAACACGTGCCAGGATCGTCGTCACTTTCCTCGGCAGTCCCCTCTATCGCTTCACCCACGAGGCCGAGGCAGTGTGAAGAACGGACGAGCTGGAGTCATGACTCGTGAGTCTCATCTCGCACACCGACGACGATGGGAGCCCCGCCAGGCCGCCTTCAGGGCCGACGGCGATCGCTTGCGCGGCACGTACAATGGCCGGGTCCGCACGGCTTCCGGCGACGCTCATCCCGCCAGCCGTGTGGCGCGGAAACCGAGTGCACCAGACCGCGCTGCTCGATCCCGTCGGGCCGCATTCGCGAAGTTACCGTGGTCGACAGGGGCGAAGAGGCCATCACGATCACCGGCAGCGCACTCACCTGGCCCATCACCAGCGCGATCACCGACGCGATCACCGGGCGACATCTGGTACAACCCAGGGGCGGTCAGCCGGTGCAGGTACGCTTTTTCGCCAAGGACGGCTCGGAGATCCCGACCGTTCTTGCGTTGATGTCCTCGCCCGGGAACCCGAGTCCGGCAGAGATTGCGCCCGCCACCACGCATCAGCGAGCCACATCGAAGGCTGGATCAGGCGCCGGCCTGCCCTTGATTGGTATTGCAACGATGGTGGCGCTGGCCAGGCGGCGTCCCTCGATGGCGGTCAGAGATGATGCGCGGTGGCGGATGCGTCCGGCCGTTCGGCGGCGGGGCGAAGTAACTAGCAGGTGCCGGCGTGGGGCCGTTAGCCGTCGCCGTCGCTCGCATCGCCGGCGGCAGCTCGCCGCACCGACTGGTCTCGACCCAAGCAGACAAGCCTCGACGCGGTGGGCCCGAGTCCGAACCTACGTGGCCGACGGGCGCTTCAGATCCGCGCGGCGCCGACGAAGCGGCGGTATGGGCAGCCGATGGGCGTCGCGCCGCCCGGGCTTTCTCACGGCGGCGCCTGGCGGAACCGTGGTGGCGCTGAAGATCTCGAGCGATGCCGGTCTCGTCGTCGCTCACCGGCGTCAGCGCCTGGTCGCGATAGGCCGACGCCGCGGGATCGGCCTCCGACCCGCCGGCTGGATGCGATCGTAGCGCCAGGCCAGCGCCAGCAGGCGCGCGTGCTTGGAGACGATCTCCAGGCGTAGCGCGGATAGAACACGAACGGCGATCCAGCTTCATTCCCGGCCGGCGATCCCCGGCGGTACTTGCGTGACGGAACAGGCCGCCCTGGAGCGGATGGACGCCCTCGATGGCGATGCAGCCATAGAACCAGCAGCGCCATGATCCCGATCTTGCGGGCACCCTTGCGAAGGCAGACCGCGCGGCGCATCAGCGTTTCCACGTGATCGAGATCGTAATAGGTCCGCCAGGCCTCGCTGGTAAGCTTGCGCGCCATTCGTCGGCCGACATCAACGGATGCGCCGGGTCGACATGCTCGGTGTCGTAGTTGTTGAGGTCGGGGTCCATCCAGACGCCCTTGCGGTGCAGGGTCTGGTGATCCTCCGAGCCCGGCAGCGGCGTCAGATAGAAGAACTCCAGCAGATCGACCGGCAGCTCGCGCTTGATGATCTCGACGTCGCGCTGCGATCGCTCCGGCGTGTCGGTCGGGAAGCCGATGATGTAGCCGGCGTAGGTGATGCGCGCCTGATCGCCTTCCAGGCCTGCAGCATGGCGCGGTATTCGGTGATGCTGGTTCTGCTTCTTCTTGGCGCCGCATCAGGTTGTCGGGGTTGATGTTCTCCAGGCCGATGAAGACGCGGTTGACGCCGGCGCGCGCCGGCTTTCTCGATGAAGCCGGGAATGCGGTGGCAGAGCGTGTCGACCTGAATCATCAGCTTGAGTCTGAAGCTCTGCTCTCGCGCAGCTCGATCAGGCGGTCGAAGATCGGCTCCCAGTTGCGGTTGCGGGCGAAATTGTCGTCGGTGATGAAGAAGCTGCGTCACGCCCTGGGCGTGATTGGCGCGCACGATCGCCTCGACGTCGTCGGCCGAGCGGTAGCGCGACTTGCGGCCCTGCACGTTGATGATGGTGCAGAAGCTGCACTGGAACGGACAGCCGCGGCCGGCGTCGAAGCTGGTGCGCGCCTGATGTTCGGCGGCGGAGCGTCTGATGCGGCAGGAACGGGGCCGGTACACCCTCGAGGTCCGGCAGGTCGTTGCCGTAGTCGTAGAGCGGTTTCAGGCGTGCCGTTGCGGCGTCGTGAAGCAGCGCATCCATGCGCGCCTTCGGCCTCGCCGGCGAAGATCGAGACGCCGAGCGACCAGGCCTCGTGGATCTCCGGCGGCAGCTCCGGCAGCATCGCCAGCTGCCGGCGGCATGGAAGCCGCCGATGCAGACGGGGATGCCGGGCCCGGCGCAGCGGGCCGAGCGATATCGAGGGCGCGCGGATACTGGTTCGGATTGCACGCCGACGAGCGCCACCAGCCCGCCGGCCGCCGGCGCGTTTGAAGTCGCGGATGATCTTGCCGATCTTGATCCGGTGGTTGGTCTCATCGGCGACGGAGATGCGAATCTCGACATCATCGCCGAGCACGCGGCGGTCGGCGCAGTCGCTGGCGAGCCCGTAGAGGACGGCCAGCGAGTTCGAGGGCGTATCGGTGCGCGCCCACTGAATCACGTAGCCGTCGTCATCGTAGTGGGAAGGCTTGATCAGCAGGAGCTGAAAGACAGCCCTCACGCCTTGTTGCCGGATCCCGGCCACGTGAATGGCATCGATTATTCCCCTGGAGAGGCGAGCAGGCGAGAGGCAACGGCCACGCGCGGCCACCACCGGACGGGCAAGTCGATCTGGAATCGAGCGAGGTTCTGACGACCCGCCGGCTTGCGAACGGTTGCCGTTCGCGCGGTCGACGCACTGTGGCCTTTTCGGCCCGCGCGCAAGCGCTGCGCGTCAGGTGGTGTTCAGGAAAGTCCCGGTCGAGCGCGCATCGGCGGGTATGCGGCGGGCTCACATGGGCGGCTGCACGCCGTCCCTGCCGGCGATCACGCGGCGTCGGCGAGGGTGCCATCGGCGGCCTTCATGGCCGAGGATAAACACGGCCGCGCCGGGTCGCAGGAGGCCGGGATCGCCCGGCGCCAGAGGTGACGACCGGTGCCTCCATCGGGACGTCGATCTCCTTCTCGCCATCCTTGTATTTGAGCTTCAACAGGCGGCCTTTGGCGCCCTCCGCGACTTCGGCGACGGTCGCGTTGCGTCATGGTGCTGTCGGGGGTCAGATCCCAGTGGACGATAGCCCTCGCCGGTGGCCCCGCAGGGCCTCGGGAAGATCAGGACCTCCTGCGCGTGCAGTTTGCCGTCGGTGCCGGGGACTGCCGCCGTCCCGATGAAGTCGCCTTCGGTTGATGTCCGACAGCTGCGCCTTGTTCACGGCGCTGACCTTGAGGTCGTTCGACAGGATGACCGAAAGCTCCTGGCCTTCGCGCGATTTGACGGCCAGCGTCTGGCCATCGAGCTTCGATAGTGCCGCGGATGCGCGTGGGCGTTCCCTCCTGCGCCAAAGCCGGAACGACCAGAAGGGCGAGGATGGCTCCTGCAAGGCAAGAGATCGGGCGCATGGGCAGGGCTCCTCTCTGCCGTGATCGATGGCGCTTGGAGCAGCGCGCCAGCCGTTCCGATCTCAGTTAGGCGAACCGCACGTCCCTGGCGAACCACATTCTGCGTGAAGCGTCGAGCGGGAAAGAAAAAGGGGCGACCGACCGGTCGCCCTCGAGCAGTAGATCCGATGTCGGAGCGACCACTGGGAGGTCGCCCCTGCCGTCGTTTGCATGTTGAAGTCCATGTCGCCCATGCCGCCTGGCCGTGGCCGCCCGGCGCCGCCGCAGCCTTCTTCTCCGGCCGGTCGGCGACCATCGCCTCGGTGGTGACGAGCAGGCCCGCGACCGACGCGGCGTCCTGCAGGGCGCAGCGCACGACCTTGGTCGGGTCGATGATGCCGGCCTTCACCATGTCGGTGTATTCGCCCCTCTGCGCGTCGAAGCCGTAGTTGGTGTTCTTGCTCTCGAGGAGCTTGCCGACGACGACCGAGCCGTCCGCACCGGCGTTCTCGGCGATCAGGCGCGCCGGGTCAGGACAGCGCGCGACGCACGATGTCGATGCCGACCTTCTGGTCGTCGTTCGCCGGCTTCAGGTTGGCGAGCGCCTTCACGGCGTAGAGCAGAGCGCACGCCGCCGCCGGCGACGATACCCTCCTCGACGGCCGCGCGGGTGGCGTGCATGGCGTCGTCAACGCAGGTCCTTGCGCTCCTTCACCTCGACCTCGGTGGCGCCGCCGACGCGGATCACCGCCACGCCGCCGGCCAGCTTGGCCAGCCGCTCCGGCGAGCTTCTCGCGATCGTAGTCGGAGGTCGTCTCCTCGATCTGCGCGCGGATCTGGCTGCAGCGGCCCTCGATTTCCTTCTTCTTGCCGGCGCCCTCGACGATGGTGGTGTTCTCCTTCTCGATGAGCACCTTCTTCGCCTTGCCGAGCATGTCGAGCGTGACGTTCTCGAGCTTGATGCCGAGGTCTTCGGAGATCACCTGACCGCCGGTGAGGATCGGCGATGTCCTCGAGCATGGCCTTGCGGCGATCGCCGAAGCCCGGGCGCCTTCACGGCCGCGACCTTCAGACCGCCGCGCAGCTTGTTGACGACCAGGGTGGCGAGCGCCTCGCCCTCGACGTCCTCGGCGATGACCAGCAGCGGACGTGCCGGACTGCACGACCGCTTCCAGCACCGGCAGCATCGCCTGCAGGCCCGACAGCTTCTTCTCATGGAGAAGGATGTAGGGGTCCTCGAGCTCGCCGGTCATCTTCTCGGCGTTGGTGATGAAGTAGGGCGAGAGATAGCCGCGGTCGAACTGCATGCCCTCGACGACGTCGAGCTCGGTCTCCAGGCTCTTCGCCTCCTCGACCGTGATGACGCCCTCGTTGCCGACCTTCTGCATGGCGCTGGGCGATCATGTCGCCGATCGTCGCGGTCGCCGTTGGCGGCGATGGCGCCGACCTGGCCGATCTCCTCGGAGGTCGAGACCTTCTTGGAGCGCTTCTTGACGTCCTCGACCACGGCCTCGACGGCGATGTCGATGCCGCGCCGAGGTCCATCGGGTTCATGCCGGCGGCCACGGCCTTCACGCCCTCGCGGACGATGGCCTGGGCCAGCACGGTGGCGCGTGGTGGTGCCGTCGCCGGCGAGATCGTTGGTCTTGGAGGCGACCTCGCGCACCATCTGGGCGCCCATGTTCTCGAACTTGTCGGCGAGCTCGATCTCCTTGGCGACGGTCACGCCGTCCTTGGTGATGCGGGGCGCGCCGAACGACTTGTCGAGCACGACGCAGCGGCCCTTCGGGCCCGAGCGTCACCTTCACGGCGTCGGCCAGAATGTCGACGCCACGGAGCATGCGCGCGCGCGCATCGCCCGAGAATTTCACGTCTTTCGCAGCCATGACTTCAAACTCCTCCTGAAATCATTTCTGATTGGGTCTTCGGGTCGGCCGGAGCTAGGCGGCCTTCTTCTTGGCTGCCGGCGCCGCCCTCGATGACGCCCATGACGTCGGACTCCTTCATGATCAACGAGCTCCTCGCCGTCGATCTTGACCTCGGTGCCCGACCACTTGCCGAACAGGATCCGGTCGCCCGGCTTCACGTCGATGGGGATCAGCTTGCCCGACTCATCGCGAGCCGCCCGGACCGACGGCGATGATCTCGCCTTCCATCGGCTTCTCCTTGGCGGTGTCCGGGATGATGATGCCGCCGGCCGACTTCGCTTCTGCTCGACGCGACGCACCACAACCCGATCATGCAACGGACGAAACTTCATTGCGCAACCTCCGTTATCTCTCTGTGTTTGTTGAATGAACTGGCTTTTTTGCCAGAGGCCGCTCTGGATGTTGTTAGCACTCCCGGGCGGCGAGTGCCACGCATGTATTCGGAAAGCACGGGCTGAGAGTCAAGCAGTCAGTGAAGAAAGTGTAAAAAGCCGGCCGCCAATGCGAAAGCGACGAGGCTGGCAGCAGTCTCGGTACCGGGCTGCTAAGATATTGTTTTTATTGATTCTAACCCAGCTATGCCAGCATGGTGAACGAAGTCCGAGTGGGTGCGACCCAAGACAGAAGGTGTTGGAGACCATGGGCGACTTCGTCAAGCTAGCTGCAGAGCTACCGGCTGACCACGGCCGAGATCCTCTATCACATGCCCGATCATCCGCATCTGCTGCAGACCTTCGTCTGGCAGGAACTGGATATCGCGCCGCGCTTCCCGGTGCTGTGCCGGTTCCTCGATTTCTGGTCGAAAAGCTCGACGGCAAGCTGCATTCCGTGCGCGTCGCCTCGGTCGGGCTGATCAAGCCGGCCGAATTCCGCTACGCCGACTGCAGCCTCACCCTGCAGTGCCAGCTCGGCCGCGCCCGAAACGCTGCGCCTCGCGCCTACTGACCCATGCGGGGCCGCTAGAACGCGCCGCGACGAAAATTCTTTCGATGTCATTCCCGCGAAAGCGGAATCCAGTGACGCACACTCGTCGCTCGCCCTGGACCCCGCTTTCGCGGGGTGACAATGGAGAGAAGTGCCATTCTGGAGAACCGCACGGCGGATGGTCGCGGCCATCGACATCTCATCACAATCTCAGCGCAGCCAATCCAGCGGCCGACCGCGCCGTCGGCGATCTGGCTGCTCGCCTCGCTGCGCCATGATCTTCGTCATGGTGGTCATCGGCGGCACTCGACGCGGCTCACCGAGTCCGGCTCTCGATCACGGAGTGGCGGCCGATCAGCGGCGTCGTTGCCGCCGCTGTCCGACGCCGAGTGGCAGCAGGAGTTCGCGCCTACCAACAGATCCCGGAGTTCCAGCAGCTCAACGCCGGCATGACGCTGGCAGAGTTCAAGGGCATCTTCTGGTGGGAGTACGTCCATCGGCTGTGGGGGCGGCTGATCGGCGTCGTCTTCGCGGCGGGCTTCTCGCGCTCCTGCTGGCGCCGGCAGATCCGGCGGTCCCTCGTCCCGCACCTCGTGGCCATGTTCGTCTCTCGGCGGCCTGCAAGGCGCGCTCGGCTGGTTCATGGTGCGAGAGCGGCCTGCAGCGTGCGGACCGATGTGAGCCAGTATCGCCTCGCCGCGCATTTCCTGGCCGCGCTGGCGATCTATTCGCTACATGTACTGGATTGCTCTGACGCTGCTGCGCCCGGCACCCGCAGACGACGCCGCCAGGCGGCTGCGCCCGCATCTGCTGGCGATCGCGGGCGTGCTCGTCGTGACATTGACCTTCGGCGCCTTCGTGGCCGGGCTGAATGGCGGTCTGGTCTACAACAGCTTTCCGCTGATGGGCGGAGCGCTGGTTCCCGACGACGCGTTCCAGACGGCCTGGAGCGCGTTCGAAGATCCCGGTGACCGCGCAATTCATCCATCGCTGGCTGGCGATGACCGTGGTGGCGCTGGTGCTGACGCTGCTGGCTGCGACGGCGCGGCCTGTCGCGCGACGGCCGCGCAGCCGATCGACGGACTTGCCGCCATGGCGCTGCGTGCGAGGCCGGCTCGGCATCGCACGCTGCTGCTGCAGGTCCCGATCCCGCTTGCCGCGGCGCACCAGGCGGGTGCGGTCGTGCTGTGGACGCTCACCTTGTGGAGCCTGCACGCGACACGATAACCTGCGGGCCTCGCCAGCAGGAGGGAACGCCATGCAGCCGGTGAACTGGGGCATCATCAGCACGGCCCTGATCGGAACCGGCGAAGGTCATTCCGGCGATGCAGAAGAGCAAGCATTGCCGCATCCAGGCCATCGCCTCGCGCGATCTGGCGCTGGCGAAGAAATGGGCCAAGGAGCTGGGCATTCCCAAGGCCTACGGCTCGTATGAGGAGCTGCTGGCCGACCGCGAGATCGAGGCGGTCTACAATCCGCTGCCCAACCATCTGCATGTGCCCTGGTCGATCAAGGCGGCCGAGGCCGGCAAGCATGTGCTGTGCGAGAAGCCGATCGCGCTCGACGCCAAGGAGGCCGAGCAGCTGGTGGCGGCGCGCAACCGCACCGGGCAAGCTGATCACCGAGGCCTTCATGGTGCGCAGCCATCCGCAATGGCTGCGGGCGCGCGAGCTGGTGCGGCAGGGCAAGATCGGCGAGCTGCGGGTCGTCCAGGGACTGTTCACCTATTTCCTCACCGATCCGGAGAACGTCCGCAACCAGGCCGACATCGGCGGCGGCGGCCTCTATGACATCGGCTGCTACCCGATCGTCACCTCGCGCTTCCTGTTCGGCGCCGAGCCGACGCGCGTCGTCGGGCTGATCGAGCGCGACCCGGTCCTCGAAGATCGACCGGCTGGCGAGCGCCATCCTCGACTTCCCGACCGGCCAGGCCAGCTTCATGTGCTCGACGCAGCTGGTGCCCTATCAGCGCATGCAGATCCTGGGCACCGAGGGCCGGATCGAGGTCGAGATCCCGTTCAACGCGCCGCCCGACAAGCCCTGCCGCATCTTCGTCGACGACGGCAGCGCGCTCGGCGATGCCTCGGCGCAGGAGGAGGCATTCCCGGTGTGCGACCAGTACGGCATCCAGGGCGATCTCTTCTCCGAGGCGATCCCGCAGCGGCAAGCCGCCCGAATTCCCGCTCAGGCACCCGCCGTGCAGAATTCATGCGCGTCATCGACGCATCTTCCGGCTCCGGCCAAGACCGGCGCAGGTGGGGGGCGATTGTGGACGCGCCACTTCCATCTTGTTGGAAGCGCTGCCTTCGGCAGCAGGCCAGCGCGCGACCAAACGATCAAGAATTCACCCATTCAATCAGAAGAACCAGGGACAAGGAGGCTCACAATGAGGGACAAATCGTTGCGCCTTTCCATTCTTGCCAGCGCCGCCATCGCTGTTGCGGGCGCCGCCGTGGCGACCGCCAGGGCCGACATGATGAGCGGCCGTCGGCAAGGGCGAGGCGAAGTCGCCATCGTGGCCTGGGCCGGCTACATCGAGCGCGGCGAGACCGACAAGGCCTATGACTGGGTCACCGGCTTCGAGAAGGACACCGGCTGCAAGGTAACGGTCAAGGTGGCCGGCGACCTCGGACGAGATGGTCTCGCTGATGAACGGCGGCGGCTTCGACCTCGTCACCGCCTCGGGCGACGCCTCCTTGCGGCTCGTCGCCGGCGGCACGGTGCAGGAGATCAACACCGCGCTGGTGCCGAGCTTCGGCACCGTCGATCCGCGGCTGCAGAACGCGCCCTGGCACACGGTCGGCGGCAAGCACTACGGCGTGCCCTATCAGTGGGGCTCCGAACGTGCTGATGTACAACGCCAAGGTGTTCGAGAATGCGCCACAGAGCTGGAGCGTCGTGTTCCAGCCGATGAAGCTGCCGGACGGCAAGTCGAACAAGGGCCGCGTGCAGGCCTACTATGGCCCCATCTACATCGCCGACGCCGCGCTCTATCTGATGAGCGCACAAGCCGGAGCTCGGCATCAAGGACCCGTATGAGCTGAGCAGAGAGCAGTTCGACGCCGCTGTCGACCTGCTGAAGGGACAGCGCGGCATCGTTCAGAAGTACTGGAGCGACGCCACCGCGCAGACCGAGGACTTCGTCAACGAAGGCGTCGTCGCGGCGCCGTCCTGGCCCTATCAGGTCAACCTGCTGCGCGGCAGCGGCAAGATCCAGATCGGCAGCACCGTGCCGGCCGAAGGCGCCACCGGCTGGGCCGACACCACGATGATGCATGCGCAGGCGCCGCATCCGAACTGCGCCTATATGTGGCTGGAGCACTCGCTCCAGAAGGACGTGCAGGCGAGCGTCGCCGCCTGGTTCGGCAGCGTGCCGGTGGTGCCGGCGGCCTGCACGGGCAATGCGCTGCTGACGGACAGCGGCTGCCAGACCAACGGCATCGGCAACTTCGCGCGCATCCATTTCTGGAAGACGCCGGTCGCCGACTGCGGCGACGAGCGCGGCAAGACCTGCGTCGGCTACAAGGACTGGGTGAGCGCCTATCAGGCGATCCAAAGCGGCACCTGATGGTTACTCCGGCGGGTCTCACGTTGGGACCCGCCGGCGGTGCCCGATGCTCAACTTCAGCCTTCCAGCCCGTCCTGCGAATGACTGACGCCGGCTCCCCGCCGTCGCCTTTCACAACGTCAGCCGCCACTTCGGCGACGTGCGCGCGGCCGACGATGTCAGCTTCGAGATCGCGGACGGCGAGTTCTTCGCGCTGCTGGGGCCCTCGGGCTCGGGCAAGACGACCTGCCTGCGGCTTATCGCCGGCTTCGAGCAGCCGACCGCCGGCGACATCCGCATCCACGGCAAGCCGATGGCGGGCGTGCCGCCCTATGAGCGCGACGTCAACACCGTGTTCCAGGACTACGCGCTGTTCCCGCACATGACCGTCGGCGAGAACGTCGGCCTACGGCCTGATGATCCGCAAGGTGCCGAAGGTTGAGCGCGCGGCACGCGCCGATGAGATGCTGGAGATGGTGGCGCTCGGCGGCCTCGGGGCCGGCGCGCCGAGCCAGCTCTCGGGCGGCCAGCGCCAGCGGGTGGCGCTCGCCCGCGCGCTCATCAACCAGCCGAGCGTGCTGCTGCTCGACGAGCCCCTGGGCGCGCTCGACCTCAAGCTGCGCGAGCAGATGCAGGTGGAGCTGAAGGCGATCCAGCGCCGGGTCGGCATCACCTTCATCTACGTCACCCACGACCAGGGCGAGGCGCTCAGCATGAGCGACCGCATCGCCGTCTTCAACCACGGGCCGCATCGAGCAGATCGGCCAGCCCGACCGAGGTCTACGAGCATCCGGCCACCGCCTTCGTGGCCGGCTTCGTCGGCGTCTCCAACCTCCTCGACGGCGCCGCGGCTGCGGCCATCACCGGCATCGCCCAACCCTTCTCGATCCGCCCGGAGAAGATCGTCATGGCAGCGCCGCCGGATCGGCGCGTCGGCGCCGAGTGCCTGGCCGCCGACGGCACCATCGACAGCGTGCTCTATCTGGGCTCCAGCACGCGCTACAACGTCGCGCCTCGCGAAGGGCGGCGAGTTGACGGTCATCGACCAGAACCGCGAGAGTCCGGCGGCCGACGGCTGGCGCCATCAGGGCAACCCGGTGCGGCTGATCTGGCAGCGCGATCACATCCAGCATATCGGTCGCGCCGCCGGGAGGGCGATGATGGCACGCGGTGGCGGCCGACGCCGCACCGGCGACCCGGGCGCTCGGTCGCTTCTCGACCTTCCTCTATCTGCGGCCGCGGCTGGTGCTGCTCCTGCTGCTGGTGCCGCCGCTGCTGTGGCTCGGCGTCATCTATCTGGGCTCGCTGTTCGCGCTCCTGGCGCAGAGCCTCGTTCCATATCGACGATTTCACCGGCCTGGTCGTGCACGAGCCGGGCCTCCAGACCTATGGCGAGCTGTTCACGCCGGCCAACATCGACATCATCACGCGCACGGTCGTGATGGCGGCGCGTGGTGACGCTGATCTGCGGCGCCATCGCCTTCCCGCTCGCCTACTACATGGCGCGCTACACCTCGACCCACAGCAAGGCGATCTTCTACATCGCGGTGATGCTGCCGCTGTGGTCGAACTATCTGGTGCGGGTCTATGCCTGGAAGCTGATCCTGGCCAAGGAAGGCGTCATCACCTGGCTCTTCGACCATGGTCGGTCTCGGCAGGCGTGCTCGACTGCATCCTGGAGCTTGCCGGTCATCGGCGGCCCGTCGCTCTCGGTCCGCTATATCGGCACCTGCATCACCTTCGTGCTACATCTGGCTGCCCTACATGGTGCTGCCGGTGGAGGCGGCGCTCGAGCGCGTGCCGCGCTCCTTCATCGAGGCCTCGGCCGATCTCGGCGCCATCGCCGCGAGACCTTCCGCCGCGATCATCCTGCCGCTGGCGATCCCCGGCGTCGCCGCCGGCTCGATCTTCACCTTCTCGCTGACGCTCGGCGACTACATCATCCCACAGCTCGTCGGCAGCTCGCGGCCCCTTCATCGGCATGGCGGTCTATCAGCTAGCAGGGCACCGCCGGCAACATCCCGCTGGCCGCCGCCTTCCCGCTCGTGCCGATGGTGGTGATGGGCATCTACCTGACGATGGCCAAGCGCTTCGGGGCCTTCGATGCGCTCTGACGGGCGAGCGGCCGGCCGGCCGCTGGGGACTGCGGATGGCGGCGCTCGGCGGCGTGCTGTTCCTCAACCTGCCGCTCGCCTTCATCCTGCTCTACGCCTTCACCACCGACGACCGCACCTTCTCCTTTCCGCCGCCGGGGCTGACGCTTGAAATGGTTCGCGGTCGCCTGGGGCCGCGGCGACGTCTGGGACGCGCTGCGGCTGTCGGTGCGGGTGGCGGCTGCCGCGGCGATGCGCGCTGGCCATGATCCTCGGCACGCTGGCTGCCGCCGCCATGTACCGCTTCCGCTTCTTCGGCAAGGAAGGCATCACGCTGCTGATCCTGCTGCCGATCGCGCTGCCCGGCATCGTCACCGGCATCTGCGCTGCGCTCGGCCTTCGCGCTCGGCGGCATCCCTTCAGCTATCTGGACGATCGTGCTCGGGCACGCCACCTTCTGCATCGTCGTCGTCTACAACAACGTCGATCGCGCGCCTCGCGCCGCAGCTCGCCGGCGCTCATCGAGGCCTCCATGGACCTCGGCGCCGACGGCTTCCAGACCTTCCGCTACGTCATCCTGCCGAGCATCGCGACCGCGCTGCTCGCCGGCGGCATGCTGGCCTTCGCGCTCTCCTTCGACGAGGTGATCGTCACCACCTTCACCGCCGGCCAGCAGTCGACCCTGCCGATCTGGATGCTATCAGGAGCTGCAGCGCCCGCGGCAGCGGCCGGTGACCAACGTCGTCGCCGTCTTCGTCATCGCGGTCACGTTCATGCCGATCCTGCGCCGCCTACTACCTCACCCGCGACACCCACGACGCCGCCGGCAGCGGAAGTAGTCCGCCTCAGAACGGCAGCGTCTCCTGCTGGCGTGAATAATGCAGGTAGCCGATGTTGGCGCCGGCGCGCAGGCCGACCCCGGTGCGGATCGGCGCCAGGATGACGTTGTTGCGCTGCTGGTAGTTCACGCCGAAGCCGCCGACCACGTAGATGGTGCCCTCGACGCCGGGATAGCGCTGGAAGATCTGGCCGGATTCGCCGATGTTGTAGACGAGCGTGAAGACCTTGGAGGCGTTGGCGCCGAGGTCGAAGCCGATCGACGGCCCCTGCCAGTAGACCCGCATGTTCTGCGCGTTCTTGCGATGCATCCAGCCGTTGCCGTAGCGCACGCCGACGGCGATGGCGCTTCGGCCGCCTCCTCGCCGCTGATATAGGCATTGGGCTGGCCCTGGTCCTTGAAGACCTTCTCGATGATGGTGGCGAGGTCCTTCGAGGTATCGCCGAAGAAGCCCTTGGTCGCCGTCAGGATCTCGTCCTCGGTGTATTTGTCGGTAGTGTTCTCCTGCGCCGAAAGCGGCGCGGGCAGGCTCGACGCCAGCAGCGCGAGCGGTGCGGCGAAGGCAAACAGGCGGCGGGGCAGCGGCATGGCGGAAAACTCCCTTCCTTCTCGCTCGTCGGCGCGCAGCGAGCGCCTCGAGTGATGACAAGCTGAAATGCGCTTGTCATCGGTTTGGTTCCGCGCGACCACGTGCCACATCTTTGTCACTAGGTGAGCGCGCCGCTTTCGGACGCACCCTTCTTCGGTAGGGCGGCACGGCAAGGGGCTTTGCGGTTTTTCCTAAAAATACAGGAAAACTTTACCTCTATTAATATTCGGTGAAGAAGTAACCGAATCTTAATAGAGTTACCAAATAATAACCTTCATTTCCTGATTACTAACAGCGGCGGAGAACTGTTCGTGGCCCAGAACGCCTACGAGCAATACATGCTCGAACTCGTCAACCGCGCGCGGCTCGATCCGGCGGCGGAAGCGGCCCTCTACGGCGTCGATCTCGGCACGATCACGGCTACCTCGAAGCAGCCGCTGGCGGCCAACGACCTGCTGCTCGCGGCGGCCGAGAACCATAGCCAGTGGATGCTGGACACCGACACCTTCTCGCACACCGGCGCCAACGGCACCGATCCTGGCGCCGCATGGCCGCCGCCGGCTATGCCTTCACGGGCGGCTGGGCCTGGGGCGAGAACATCGCCTGGCAGGGCACGACCGGCACGCTCAACCTCATCGCCGCCATCAACGCCGAGCATGCCGCCCTGTTCCAGTAGCCAGGTCATCGCTGGAGAACATACTGATACGACACGTTCCAGGAGGTCGGCGTCGGCATCCGCACCGGCGTCCTCGGAGCCTACAACGCCGCCATGGTGACGCAGTGATTTCGCCAAGAGCGGCACCGGCGCCTTCCTCACGGGCGTGGCCTACACCGACGCCGACGGCGACAACTTCTATTCCGGTCGGCGAAGGCCGCGGCGGCGTTCAGATCGCCGCGCAGCTGGTCGGCGGTGCCACCACCGACCGTCACGACGGACGCGCCCGGCGGCTATGACACTGCGAAGCTCGGGGCCGGCACCTACAACGTCACGATGTCCGGCGGCGGCCTCGGCGCCACCCTCGGCATGACCATCACCATGGCGAACCGCAACATCAAGCTCGACCTGCTGGGGACCACCGCGGTCGCCTGCTCGGCGAGCCTGATCATGGGCGCCAACCTGGTCGGCCTCACGCTGCTGGGGACCGAGGACCTGTCGGGCACCGGCAACGCCCTCGCCAACGTCATCACGGGCAACAAGGGCGCCAACCTGATCGACGGCGGCGCCGGCGCCGACACGCTGACCGGCGGGGCCGGTAACGACACCTTCATCCTCAAGGCCGGCCAGGCCAACGGCGACGTCATCGGCGACTTCACCGGCAACGGCAGCGCCGCCGGCGACAGCATCAAATTCGACGGCTTCAGCTCGGCCGCCACGCTGACGAACACCTCCGGCAATCACTGGCAGATCGTCGACGGCAGCACGGTCGAGGCCTTCACGATCAACGGCGCCGTCAACGCCGCCGACTACAGCTTCATCAATGTCGGGCGCGCCACCGCCTCCCGCCGCCGCCGCCCGACCCGTCCGGCAACGACACCTCGCCGGAACCGCCGCTGCCGAAACCTTGAGCGGCCGCGGCGGCAACGACCAGGTGAGCGGTCTCGCCGGCAACGACACGCTCGACGGCGGCGACGGCGATGACACGCTCGATGGCGGCGACGACGCCGACAAGCTGGTCGGCGGTCTCGGCAACGACACCTACCTGGTCGACAATGCGGGCGACGCGATCACCGAGGCCGCCGGTGGCGGCACGGACACGGTGCAAAGCTCGATCAGCTACGTGCTGGGCGCCGAACTGGAGAACCTGGTGTTGACGGGAACGGCCGCCCTCGCCGGCACCGGCAATGCGTGCGGCCAACAGCCTGACCGGCAATTCCGGCGGACAACACGCTGCGACGGCAAGGCGGGCGCGGACACGATGACCGGCGGCGGCCGGCAACGACACCTACCTCGTCGACAACCTCGCCGACCAGGTCGTCGAGGGCTCGGGCGGCGGAACGGACGAGATCCGCTCGACCGTGGCGCTGACGGCGGGGACGGCCTTCGTCGAGAACTACACGTTCCTCGGGACCACGGCTGTCAACTTCATCGGCAACAGCTCGCCCAACAAGATCACCGGCACGGCGGCGGCCGACACGCTGAACGGCAACGGCGGCGACGATACGCTGATCGGCGGCGCCGGCGCGGACAGCCTCACGGGCGGCGCCGGCAACGACACCTATGTCATCGACGTCTCCACCGACAAGATCAGCGCAGACCGGCGGCGACACCAGCGATACCGTGCAGGCGACCATCGCGATCGATCTGTCGCTGGCGGCATTTGTCGGCATCGAAAACGTTACGCTTACGGGCACCGGCGCGGTCAACGCCACCGGCGGCGGCGTCGCCAACCACCTCATCGGCAACGATGGCGCCAATGTGCTGGACGGCAAGGGCGGCGCCGACATCCTCGAGGGCGGCAAGGGCAACGATACCTACCTGGTCGACAACAGCGCGGACAGCGTGATCGAGATCGCCAGCGGCGGCACGGATACGGTCAAGAGCACGGTCGACTACGCGCTGGCCAATCCCTTCGTCGAGAACCTGACGCTCCTGGCCGGCGCCGGCGCCATCGGCGGCACCGGCAACGACCTCGCCAACGTCGTCACCGGCAACGAAAGCGCGAACCACCTCGACGGCGGCAACGGCGCAGACACGCTGGTCGGCGGCCCGGGCGACGATATCTATCATCGTGAACTCTCGCCGGCGACGTCGTCACGGAAGCCGCGGAGCGCCGGCATCGACACCGTCCAGAGCACGGCGGCGAGCTACACGCTCGCCACCAACGTGGAAAACCTGGTCCTTCTGGCGGGGCTGCGACCGGCAGCGGGAATTCGGCCGCCAACGTCATCACGGGCAACGACGCCGACAACACGCTGGATGGCGAGGGTGCCGCCGACCGCCTCGATGGCGGCGCGGGCGCCGACACGCTGATCGGCGGCCCGGTGCGGATACGCTCGTCACCGGCGGCACCGGCCATGACCACTATGTCGTCAACAGCACCACCGACAACGTCGATGAATCGACCGGCGCCGTGGGAGACATAGATACCGTCGAAAGCTCCACTACATACAATCTGGACGGCCAACGGCACGACGCTGAAGGGCGACATCGAGAACCTGACGCTGACCGGGACATCCGCGATCAACGGCACCGGGCAACGCGCTCCACAACGTCATCACCGGCAACGCGGCGCGCCAACATCCTGGATGGCGGCGCGGGCAACGATACGCTCGTCGGCGGGGCCGGCAACGACACCTCTGACGGGCGGGAGCGGCGCCGACCAGATCGACGTTTCTCCGGTAACGACACCGTGCGCTACACCGCGCTCGACGGCACCGACGTGATCAACGCCTTCGACGGCAAGCGCCAGCGGCGGCCAGGATACTCCTCAATCTCGATGCCCTCTTCGACTCGCTCGGTATCGCCGCGGCCAATCGGGCGGCCCATCTGTCGGTGAACACCCACGCCGCCAGCGTCGACGTGGTCTTCGATGCCGACAGCAACGGCACTTTCGAGAGCGTCATCGCCACCCTCAATACCACGGACGCCATCACGGTCGGCGCGGACATCGTCGTCGGCACGTAGGCAAAGCCACCACACCACCCACAGTGTCACCCCCGCGAAAGCGGGGATCCAGGCTAGCGACTGCAGCGCTTGCTCCTGGATTCCGCTCTCGCGGGAACGACAAGCTGAGTGTCAGCGGTGCGCCTCCCGCCCTGCGCCAAGCACGCCTGAGGCATAAAGCAATGGTGAGCCTCGCCGCGCCGGGCTATCTCTGGTGGCGGAGGGCGACGCCGTGGCCGAGCAGAACTTCATCATCGAAGCCGCCATCGTGCTGGCTGCCGCGATCGTCGGCGTGCTGCTGGCCGAGCGGCTGAAGCTCGGTTCCCGTCCTCGGCTACCTCGTCGCCGGCCTGGTCATCGGGCCTGCCGGATCCCGCGTTCGTCACCGACGTGGAGGCGACGCGGACCCTGGCGGAACTCGGCGTCGTCTTCCTGCTGTTCATGGTCGGGCTCGAGCTGCCGCTGGAACGCATTCGCGTCATGCCGCCGGCGATCCCTGGGGCTGGGCGGCGGCCAGATCCTGATCTGCAGGCGCCTCGATCGCTGGGATCGTCGTTCGCCGGCGGCCCCGCGCCGCCGTCGTCGTCGGCGCTGCGCTCGCCTTGTCCTCGACCGCCATCGTGCTGCGCCTGCTCTCCGACCGGCGCAGAAGCTCAACAGCCGGTTCGGCCGCGCCGCCTTCGGCATCCTCATCATGCCAGGACCTGGTGGTCGGGCCGCTGATCGTGGGCGTGCCTGGCGCTCGGTCAGGGCCGAACTCGGTGGCGCCGGCGCTCGGTCCGCCTTCCTCAAAGCCATCGTGGCGATGGCGCTCATCCTCGGCGTCGGGCGCCTGGCCTGCGTCCGATCTCGCGCCGCAGGCGGCGCGCGGCGGAGATCTTCGCGGCGCTGACGCTGCTGGTCGTTCTCGCCGCGAGGATCGCGACCCAGGCCGCCGGTCTCTCCACTGGCATTCGGCGCCCTGCTCGCGCGAGGCATGCTGGTGGCTGATTCACTCTACCGCCATCAGGTGGCGGTGGAGATCCAACCGTTTCGGCCTCCTGCTCGGGCTGTTCTTCATGACCGTGGGCATGTCGCTCGACGTGGCCGTGCTGCGGCAGCACATCATGATGAAACGATCCTGCTGCTGACCGTGGCCCTGGTCGCGAGCAAGGCCGTCATTCTCGCCGGCATCGCCCGCCTGGCGATGTTGCCGCGGCCAGGCCGTGCGCTCTGCCTCGGCCTGCTGCTGTCGCAGGGCGGCGAATCTGGCGCTCGTGCTGCTCGGCGTCGGCCTGGCGAACGGATCCTCAGCCCCTCGGCGACCCAGCGTCAGCAGCCTGGTCGTCAGATCGTCATCCTACGATCGATATCGCAGCGAGCCGCTGCTGGCCGAGGCCGGCCGCCTGCTGGCGCCGATCAGACCGAGCGCGTCGGACCGGCGGACACTGGCGAGGCGTCGCGAGATAAGTTTCAAAGATCCATGTCATCATCGCCGGCTACGGCCGCGTGCGGGCGGCGGCCCAGCGCCTGACGGCGGCCGGCATCACCTGGGTGGCGCTCGACCTCGATCCCCATCGCGTGACCCAGGCCCGGAGACAAGCAAGGCCTGCACGTCCACTTCGCGATGCCGACCGGCCGGAGATCCTGGAGGCGCGTTCGCCAGGCCGAGCAGGCGCCGGGCCGTCGTCAGTCGCCGTGGACAACCCGAAGGTGGCGCTCCACTGACCGCCCTGCTGCACTACGTGTTGCGCCGCAGATCCTCCGCGATCTCCCCGCCTGCGCCTATGAACGAGGCCGCACGCCGAGCTGGCGCGCCGGCGCGGGCCCTCGTCATCCCGGGCCGGCGCCGATCGGCGCGAAGATCTGCGGAGCTTTATTCGCGGGGACCGGGCGCGACTGGCGTCGCCGAGTGCTGGCTCGGCAAGTGGCAACGAGTGCAGCCGCCGGCTTAGCGGCCGACGCTCAGGGCATCCAGGACGGATTCCGCTCTCGAGCTGCGCGGCATCGGCGTAACGCCTGAGATTCCGATGTCGTGGAGTCCATGGTCGTCGAGCGTGGCGAGCACGCTGGGTGACTGCGGCCGCGCTGCCACCACAAGGCGATGGTGGAGAAAGACAGGCGGCACACCGGCGCGCGCCAGCGATCGGTTCGCGACGGCGGCTTCACGTCACGACGCGGTATCTGTTGAACAGGCGGAGGAAAGGGTCTTCGCTTCAGCGATCGGTCGTCCTCCCGGCGTTACGGGGTTGCGAGGTGGATCACGACTGTCACGGCCGGCGGCCAGCCATGCGCGTCTCGCCTCTGCAGCGCCCGCGCCCAGCTGTAGGGGCGTCGTACATGACGAGGCCGTGGCGCAGCATCTCGTGCTGTCGTTGGGAAGTTGTGGGACAGGCCGAGGGAGAGGGCGAGGAGGTGCCGGGGTGACTCGCGGCGTCAGCTCGGGATGGCCGGTGTCGGCGCCCCAATGATGACGGCGAGATGATGCAGGGGCCGGATCGTCCAGCCGGTATTTGTTCAGAAACGCGTCGAAGCTGCACGAGCGGGCCGTCGTGCGACAGCTCGACGTCCGGTATCGTAGGAATGGCGCCCGGGTCTCCCCGGCGATCGATATCTTGTCCGCCGACGAACAGGAACTCCGGCGACTTGTCGATGAAGCGCACGATCAACCACGGACAGGCGATGCGATCGATCTTCTTCGGGCGCTCGCGCGCGTGATCCATTTCATGAACGCTTTCCTTTCTATGCCGCAACAGTCAAGTCGGGTCGCAGAACGGTCTTGCCGCCCATGGCGTGCTGCGGCGATGCCGCCGCCGACCACCCGGGCATCGACACCGCGGGCGCGCAATTCCTTCACCGCATCCTGGCTGACCCAGAAGCCGTGGGCGCAGACGGCGACCGGGGACGCGCGGCAGCCTGTCGGCGGCCTCGGCGACTTGGCCGGATCGACATGGGTCGCGGTCGGGAGGAGATCACGGGCGGCTCGAAGTCATCCGCCATGCGGACATCGAGGACCGCAACCCGGCCGCCACCTTCCAGCATGTCGCAGTCCCTGACCGCGAGGGCGGAAGCGCCGCTGCGGCCGGCGACGCGGCGATACGGGCGCGCGCCCTCACGCAGGCGAGTCGCGATGAGCCCCAGCGCACATTGTTCATGAAGGCGTCGACATAGGCGCCGGCGTTGGCGCCGGGAAGTCGAGGTGGTAAGGCGTGCTCGTACGTATCAGCGCCGAGGGGCGCAAGCAGGATGCCGTCCGGCGAGACACATGGGTGTGGTCGGCGGCCCACTGGTTCAGCCGGCCATGAGCGCCGCGCCGCCGACCAGGCACAGCAGGACCCAGCCCGAGCCGCCGGCCAGGGCCTCGCCCATGTGGCGGCGAACCGCCGCTCCGCCAGCTGGGCGACGCTGCCGAAGTCGCGCTCGAGCGCCGCGGCCCAGGAGCGCCCGCCGAGGCTCGCCGCTGGCCGCCGAGCCCGCCGAAGTGAGTCTCTCGTGCAGGACCGCATCGAGCTGGCGGCGATCAGTCGCTCGCGCTGCCGCGGCCGTTCAGAAGCGGCGAGTTGGCGCCGTCGCTCGAACCGAGCGGCGGCGATGTCGGCGATCGATGGCGTTCAGTGCGCCGCACGGCGCCGCCGTAGTTGTCCTCGTAGTGGCTGTCGATCAGGCGCTGCGAGAGGGACCGTCGGGCCGATGCGGCTGAAGGAGAGCAGGTCGGCACCTGCGATAGTGACATGGCGCGCCCCTCGCTGAATGATACGGGTCACGGAGCGCAGTAGACTTGTCATGATACACTAGTAGTGCATTGCTGTCAATGAGCCGATGATACGAATGTACCGCGCCATGAGCGAGGCCGAGCCGCTGCACAGGGCTGTCCGCAGGGCAGCTGGCTGCTGCTGCTCCACCAGCTGCCGGCGAAGCCGGCCTTACCTGGGTCCGTCACATACGGCGCCGGCTTGCAGGCTCTGGGGCGGTGGCGGTCAAGAATTCAGTCTATGCGCTGCCCGCCGGCGAGGGCGAGACGCGGGGGGACCTCGAGGTGGCCTGGGTGGAGATCGTCGATGGCAGCGGCGAAGGGCGGTGCATCTGCGAGGCCACGACTCGATCCGACTGCCTGAGCGACCAGGACGTCCGCACGCTGTTCGACGACGCGCGCGAGACGCCGACTATCGCGAGATCGCCGAGGAGGCACGCGCGGTCGCCTTGCGCGGCGGCCGCACGAGGATCGCGTGCCGGATGAGGCGCGCGTCGAGATCCTTCTCCAAAGGCCGCGCTGGCAGCGGCTGCCGAGGTTCGCGGCGCATCGATCTTCGGCGCCAGCGGCCGCCAGAGCGGTCGCAGTGGCGTGCTGGCGCGAGCTGAGGCGCCGTCTGCGTGCGACGTGCGGAGAGTGCAAGGCAATGGCAACGATGAGAAGGAAAGCCGATGTGGACCTCGACCAGGGCAAAACCTGGGTGACGCGGCGCGGCGTGCATGTCGACCGCATCGCGCATGCTGGCTGATCGCGCCGCTTCATCGATCCCGACAGGCCCGCTTCGATTCGTGCCGGCGCGCAGTCCTATCGAGCCTGGCGGCGACGAGCTGTCGCTTCGACATGTTCGGGCGGAGTTCACCCATGACGGCGACCGCTGCAGCTTCGAGGTGCTGCTCGATCGCATCGGCCTCGACGATCCGGCCTCGCGCCGATATCGGCGAGATCGTCCACGACATCGACCATCAAGGACGGCAAGTTCGACGCGGCCGGAGGCAGCGGGCATCGCGACAGCTGATCGCCAGGCATCGCCATCGGCGCCGATGACGACGATGAGGTGCGCGCACTCCAACGCAGCGCCGTCGTGGATCGAGGATCTTCTGACCGTACTTCCGCGCAAAGCGCCGGTGCCATCGCAAGACAGTCGCAAGGACCAGCGCTCATGACACTACCGCGCACGCGCCGCGCCCCAGCGTAGCGTCGATGCGCCTCGCTATGCCCGCTGGCGTCGCGTTCGCGATGCGCTCAAGGTCTGGATGAAGATCGGCCTCATCAGCTTCGGCGGCCCGGCGGGCAGATCGCCGTGATGCACCGCATCCTCGTCGAGGAGAAGCGCTGGATCGGCGAGCAGCGCTTCCTGCACGCGCTGCAACTACTGCATGCTGCTGCCGGGCCCGGAGGCGCAGCAGCTCGCGATCTATATCGGCTGGCTGCTGCACAGGACCTGGGGCGGCATCGTCGCGGGCACGCTCTTCGTGCTGCCGGGCGTCGTCGTGATGTTTTCCTCAGCCTGGATCTGATGCCACGCTCGGCCATGACGATCGGGTTCGTCGCGGGCATGTTCTTCGGCATCAAGCCGGCCGTGCTGGCGATCGTGCTGCAGGCGCTCGTCCGCGCGTCGGCAAGCGCGCGCTGAACGAACCAGTGCACGCTCGCCGTGGCGCGCTGGCGGCATTCATCGCCATCTTCTTCCTCGACCGTGCCGCTTCCGCGGTGATCTGTCACTGGCGCCGGCGTCATCGGCTATCGCGTCAACCGCGGTCGGACGGATCTGGTCGCCCGGGTCGGCTCGAGCGATGCAACCGGCGACGCCGGAGCCGGCGAACGCGGTGATCGACAGATCGTCGCCTGCCGGCGAAGCAGACGCCGTGCAGCATGCCGGCCGCAGCGCCCTGCGCGTGCTCGCTGCGATCTGGCTGCCGCTGTGGCTGGGGCCGGTCGTGCGTGCTGCCTGCTGTCGGCGCGGCGGCGGCGACGTGCTTCAGCCCGCGATCGCGCGTGTTCTTCAGCAAGATGGCCGTGGTCACCTTCGGCGGCGCCTATGCCGTGCTGGCCTACGTCGCGCAGGCGGCGGTCGAGCAGCCTATCGGCTGGCTGCAGGCCCGGCGAGATGCTGGACGGGCTGGGCATGGCGGAGATCACGCCGGGTCCGCTGATCCTGCGTCACTCGCAGTTATGTCGGCTTCATGGCCGCCTATCGCGATCCACCGGCATGCTGCTGCCCCGCGGCTGGCCGGCGCCTTGGCCGGCCGCTGCTCACGCTGTGGGTGACCTTCGTCGCCCTGCTTCCTCTGGATCTTCCTGGGCGCGCCCTTATGTCGAACGGCTGCGGGCCAGTCGAGGGCTCAATGCGGCACTGTCGGCGATCACCGCGGCCGTGGTCGGCGTCATCTCTCAACCTCGCCGTCTGGTTCGCGCTCGCACGATCTTCGGCGAGGTGCGAATGTAACGACCGTGGCCGGCCTGCGCCTGTGGCTGCCGGTGCTCCACACGGTCCAGTTGCCGTCGCTCGCCCTCGCGGCAGGCGCCGCGATCGCGATGTTTCGCTTCAAGGTGGGGATGATTGCCGACGCCTGGCCGCTTCAGCGCCCTGCTGGGATGCGGCTATTTCCTGCTGGCCGGCCGATAGCGCGGCGACGGCGCTCAGTTGCTCGGCTGCGCGGGTGGCTCGAAGACCAGCGTATCGCCGCCGCCATAGTTCTTGTCCGGCAGGGCCTGTTGCGGCGTGGCGTAGAACTTCGGCTCGCGATCGTCGAGACCGGCATCGAAGGGCTTGGACATGTTGACGTCCGTGCCGTTGGCCTGGCCTTCCGCATGGCGTTCTGCAGCTGCTGCGCCATCTTCATGTCCCAGGGCAGGGTATAGGCGCGCGGCTCAGTCGGTGCCAGGAACTGCAGCCAGACATAGATGGCCTCGCCTTCGCGCATGGATGGCGGCCGAGGACCTTGGCCTTGTCCGCTTCCTGCCATAGTTCGAGCCGCAGGGGCTTCGGCCGGCTCAGCAACTCTGATGGACCCGCCATAGACGACGGCGATCAGCGCCAGGAACACGGTGGCTGGACGTCGCACGCCGCCACAGGCGGCCGCGCGGCAGGACCAGAAAGATGAACGTGCCGAGCAGCAGCGCAAAGCGACGGCGGCGGCCGAGATGATCATTGAGCGGCTACCCGCAGCTCCTTGTACAGGTTGTTGACGCTACCTTGGACCAGATGCCCTTTGGCTATCCAGGGAAAACCGAAGGCCGTGACCTGCTCGTTCTCGTGATGCAGTTGCACGGTCGTGGTGACGACCTGCTGGGCGGTGTCCTGCGGATTGTCCTTCACGCTTGCCACCAGCTTCACGGTGATCGGATAGGTGACGCCGATGCCGCGATACATGTGCACGTTGACGACATATTCGCCGGCCGGCATGCCGCGGCTGTAGGCGACCTCGTAGTTGTAGTCGGTGACGTCCTGGGCCTTGCCGAGATCGTCACGCAGGAGATTGAAGACCTCGGCCGCCTTGTTCGAATAACCGACCGGCTTTGTCGCCGGGGGCCTCGACCCAGAGGTCCACGTCGGCATCGACGCCATCGGCCCATTGCGCTTCGACGATCACGTTGCCGGGCGACTGCTCGCTCCACGGTCTCCGCGGACTTCGCCGGCGGATTGACGACCGATAGCATCAACACCGTCATCAGGATGAACCCGCCGAGCATCAGAAGGGCGGTGTCCAGCCAGACGGTGAGGGTTTCTTCATCCATGGAAGTTGCCCAGCAGGCGCAGGTTGATCTTCAGCCACAGGTTGGTGCCGATGCCCAGCAGCGTGGCGTAGAGCGAGACATACATGCCGTTCACGACCGCGGCGATCATCGGCTTGATCTCGTCCGAGCAATACGTAACTGAACGAAGTGCTAC
>ERZ1370068.1173-contig-11070_pt1 | contig 31839 bp, 42 predicted proteins | sample MGYA00561227_ERZ1370068 | MGnify/ENA primary metagenome ERZ1370068 (study PRJEB38410, sample SAMEA6850437) | metagenome | study: Metagenomic assessment of the ecological functions of the soil: analysis of the soil microbiota associated with the...
TTACGTATTGCTCGGCCGCTGGCGGGCGAGTACGCCTACCCGCTGTTTGCCGCCGGTCTGCCCAATGCCTCGCTGTTTGCGGCGCATCCTGCCAATCTCGACGGCCGTATGCCGTGTGCGGCAGGACTGAGGCTCGAGCGGGACTCGACAAGCGGTTCTGAGGAAGCGCCGGCATTCTGACTGGCTCTATACGGCGCTGATCGTCTTCGGCGCCGGCGTCATCCTCATTCCGCGATTTCGTTCCGGTCATGGTGCTGTCGCAGGTCGCCTACGGCGTACTGCTGCCGCTCGTGGCTGATCTTCGTGCTGTTGCTCGTAAACGACAAGGAACTGATGGGCGGCCTGCACGAATTCGCGCGGGCTACAACATCGCGTCGCGGTGCTACGGTGGTCGTCATGATCGGGCTGACGATTGCCGATGCTGATCCGCGCAGATGCGGCGGTTAAGCCAGCAGGGTGCCGCAGCTCGACACCGCTGGAACCGTCGAAGTGCAGATCACACGCGCATCGCTTGGCGACGTCGGCGCCCCGGCGAGCGATCAGGAACGCCGCGGTCAGTCCCATGCCCGGATGGTCCGCGGGAATCCCGGCGAGATGTTCGTGTTGCTGTCGGCGTTGATGTAATACCGCTTGTCGAAGACGTGTCTCCGACGTCTCGCCTGAAGGCGGACTTGTTTCGTGAGCGTGAAAAACGCCGCCGCGTCCGCGCGCGCATAGCCGGGCAGCGTGACGGTGTTGTCGATCGCCGCGAACATGTCGGAGCGATAGAGCACGCCGAGGCCGGCCGCCGACTCGCGGATGGAACTCGATAGTGGTTCCACAGCGAGAGCGTGTGGTGCGGCACCTGTCCGACCTGCGCGCCCGCGGCTGCGCCGCGGTCGTCGCGCTGGTCACGAAGCGCATCCTGATAGGCGTAGCCGCCGGCGATACTCCACGCGGGCGTGACGCGCGCCGTTGACGCCGAGCTCGTAGCCGTTCGTCCGCTGACTGCCGGTCTGGACGATGCGCGTCGGATCGTTGGGATCGGTGGATCGCGTGTTGGTGCGGTTCAGCCGATAGACCGCGGTCGTCAGCGACAGCGCGGGACGAGCGTCCCACTTCGCGCCGACCTCGTAGTTCGTGAACTTCTCGGGCTCGACCTGCTGCGGTGATCGTCGTCAGCGACGAGAACTGATCGCCGGAGCTCGGCAGAGTACGACACGCTGTAGCTGCCGTAGAGCGACAGCGGCGCGCATCGGCTTCGACGACGATGCCCGCCCGCGGCGAGACGAGGTTGTCGGGACGCGGTCAGCGTGTCGCCGTTGCGATTGTTGTGGATACTGCAGATCGAAGCGGTCGAAGCGCAGCCCCGCGAGCACCTGGACATGCGACGACAGCTCGACCTGATCCTGGACGTAGGTCGGCCGCGACGATTCGTCCGCAGGTGGTTGTCGGCGTCGGTGGCGCTCTGGCGGAACGTCACCGGCGTGGCGATGGTCGGCGTCGCGAACGGCACCAGCAGCGCCGTGGCGGTGTTGTTGAAGAACCCGGTATTGCGAAAGTTGTCGGTCAGCTGCCGCCCGAGCTCGGCGCCGGCCAGCAGCGTGTGACGGACCGATCCGGTCGACGTCACGTAGGTCGCGTCCGTCTGGTTGAAGAGGTTCCGTCCGTGCGGTCGCGTTGTTGTAGGCCGACAGCGACACCTGCTCGCCCATCCGCGCGTCACGGCTCCAGGCACGAAGTTCTGGTAGAAGCGATCGTAGTCGCCGAACAGCGTGCTGGTTGCGGATCGTGACGCGGCCGGCGCGGTGCTCGACCGTCGCCGAGCCGAGATTGACGCCAGCTCGGACGTCGGCTGTCGCGTCCGGATTGCCGTAGAACAGGCTGGGATCGACGTCGACCGGCCGGCCCTTGAAACGACGGTGATGCCGCGATCCGCGACGCGCGTGTCGTTCAGGTATTCGTAGCGCAGCGACGATCTGTCGTCCGGGCGCTCGGCGCAATCGTCACCGTCGGCGTCACGCCGTACCGCGTCAGGCCGACGCCGTCGCGGAAGCTGTCGGAGTCCTCGAACATGCCGTTCAGCGCGAAGCGCCACCTTGTCGCTCAGCGGCTGGTCGAGGTCCGTGCGTGAACCGCTTGTTGCCGTAAGCATGCCGCCCTGCAGGAAGACCTCGCGGACGGGCTGAAAGCCCGCCTGCTTCATCACGCGATTGACCGACGCCGCCGCCGCCGCCGCGGCCGAAGATCATCGCGTTCGGGCCCTTGAGCGCCTCGACGCGATCGACGTTGTAGAGGTCGCGGTAGTACTGCACGTCGTCGCGCACGCCGTCGACGAAGAAGTCGGCGGACGAGCTGTTGCCGCGCATGATGACCTGGTCGCGGTTGTTCTCGCCCTGGTGCGACGCTGATGCCCGGGCACGTAGCGCACGACGTCGCCGATGCTCATCATCAGCTGATCCCTGATCAGTTCCTGCGTGACGACCGTGACCGACTGCGGCACGTCGCGCAGCGGCGTCGGCGTCTTGGTGGCGCTGCTGATCGACGGGCACCTGATAGCCGATCGGCCGGCGCGCTGACCGTGACCGCTTCGCGCACGCCGGCGACTGCAAAGCATGAGCCCCGCGACATGCTGTCCGTCCGGCCGCGCGTCGACGCGGAAGCGACTGCTCGACGAAAGCCGTCCGCGACCGCGGTGACGGTGTAGCGCCGCGCGGCAGCTTCGAGCGTGAAGCTGCCCGGCGTGATCGGTTGTCGTCGAGGACGCGGACGTCTGCCCGTCAGAGCACCGCCGTCACGCGGGCGCCGGCAATCGGCGCGCGCATGGTGTCGAGGATATGCCCTTCGAGCGTGAATCCGGGGCGGCGGTCTGGGCGAAGACCGGCGCGCGGTGTCCAGCACGGCCAACACGGCGGCGAGGGTGAGCGAAGCATGAGACGCGACGCATCGGAGCACTCCTGCGGGTTGCGCCGACGAACGCCGCTCCCTAGAATGGGGCGTCGAATGCGTCAGGCGCGCGAGCGATTGACAGGTCTGTCCGGACCAGCGTTCGATATCGCTCCGCCGGTGTTCACCCACCGGCGGGCGCTTAAACTGAGATTGAGTCTCAGTTTCCAGTCAGGCTTATCTCCGACCAATCTGGTCGGTCAAGTCCGAAAGTCTCCAGGAAAGCGCTGAGCACTAAGATCCGGTGAGCATGGGCCGCCGCTGGTTGCGCTCGTCCTCGCCTGGCACGCTGGCCGCCGGCTGCCGGCGCAGTCTGCTGATCGCGCCCGGCGGCCCACTCCGGCTCGCGGCGCCTCCCGACGGTCCGTCGCTGATGTTCGTGAGCGTGGCCAGCGACGACACGTTCAAGCACGTCCTGCTCAGGCCCGCTGGCGGCACCCGGCACGAGCGCGTTCGTCACGCCGCTGGTATGCGAGCGCGTGTACTTCGCGCGATCGCGGGGCCTCTGCCTCGCCGAAGCGCCGAGCCGCCGACGCTGCCGCCGTCGGGATCTGGGCCCAGGTCTTCGACGAACGGTTCGAGCGGCACCAGCGCTTCCCGCTCACCGGTCTGCCCAGCCGGCTTCGTCTCGTCGCCGGACGGTCGACGCGCCGCGGCCACCCGGTCTTTCGAGCGGACACTCCTATAACGAGCGCGGCTTCGCGACGACCACGACGATCTTCGATCCCGAGTCGGGGACGATCGCGGTGCCCAATCTGGAACAGTTCACCGTGTCGCGCGCGGCGGAGCGGTGTTCAAAATCGGAGGGGACTTCAACTTCTGGGGCGTCACGTTCATGCGGCGATGGCGAGCGCGTTCTTCGCCACGCTGTCGAGCGGCGGGGCGTGAACTACCTGGTGCAGGGGGCAGCGTCGACGCGAAAACCGCGATAGGTGCATCTCATCGAGGGCGTGGAGTGCCCGTCGCTGTCGCCGGACGTTAGCTCACGCATCGCAGCCCACGAAACGGATCGGCGCGCCAGCGGCTGGTGGCAAAGCTGACCGTGCTCGATCTGCGGACGTTGAAGGAACAGCCAGCTTGGGAACGAATCGGGCGAAGCGTGGACGATCAGGGTCGAATGGTCTCGACGACACGCATGTCATGCGTCACTTGACGGGCAAGGCGTTCGGCCGCCGACATCTGGAGCGCATCGACTGACGGCAAAATCGGCGCCCGACCTCAGGTGGCGCGAACGCCCATCCGCCGGCCGTCCCGCGAACCCCGCAGGCCCGGTGATCAGGCTGCGCCGCCGTTTCAGCCAGGCGCGATCAGCTTCAGCCGGCAGCGCGTGTCCGGCGGCGAGCCCCGGGGACAACGAGCCCGGCCCCTACTGGTTCAGATCCGACCCAGACACTCTTCACCTGCGTGTAGTGCTCGAGCGCGTGCATGCTCATCTCGCGGCCGAAGCCGCTCTGCTTGTAGCCGCCGAACGGCGCCGCGGTGTCGTAGACGTTGTAGGTGTTGATCCACACCGTGCCGGCCTGCAGCTTGCGCGCGACATAGTGCGCCTTCTTGATGTCCTTCGTCCAGACCGCGGCCGCGAGGCCGTAGTTGGAATCGTTGGCGCGCGCGATCGCTTCGTCGAGGTCGGCGAACTCGATCGCGGCGAGCACCGGCCCGAAGATCTCCTCGCGCGCGATGGTCATCTCGGGCGTGACGCCGTCGAAGACCGTCGGCTGCAGGAAGTAGCCCTTGCCCGTGCCGATGTCGGCGCGGCCGCCGCCGGCGACCAGCTGACGCGCCTTCCTTCTTCGCGATCTCGATGTAGCGCAGGTCGTTCTCGAGCTGCTTCTTCGACGAGATCGCGCCGAGCCGCGTCTTCGGATCGAGCGGATCGCCCGGCGCCATCTTCTTCGCGCGCGCCGCCACCTTGTCGATGAACTCGCTCTTGATCGACTTGTCGACCAGCAGCCGCGAGCCGGCGGCGCAGACTTCGCCCTTGCCGTAGAAGATGCCGGTCGTCGCGCCGCGCAACGCGGCGTCGAGATCGGCGTCGGGAAACACGATGTTCGGCGACTTGCCGCCGAGCTCGAGCGTGATGCGCTTCAGCGTGTCGGCGCGATCCCTTCATGATCCCCTTGCCGGTGGACGTGTCGCCGGTGAACGCGATCTTGTCGATGCCGGGATGCTCGACGATCATCTGGCCGACCGTCGAACCCGGGCCGGTGATCACGTTGAGCACGCCGGGCGGGAGGCCGACTTCCGCGCGCGATCTCGGCGAGCGCGAGCGCCGTCAGCGGCGTCTGGCTGGCCGGCTTGATGATCACGGTGTTGCCGCACGCCAGCGCCGGCGCGACCTTCCACGCGGTCAGCAGCAGCGGAAAATTCCACGGCACGATCGCGGCGACGACGCCGACCGGCTCGCGGAGGGTGTAGGTGAGGTAGTTGCCCTTGACCGGCATCGTCTCGCCGTGAATCTTGTCGGCCCAGCCGGCGAAATACTGGAAGCACTCGGCGGCGGCCGGCACCTCGATCTGCCGCGACTCGAAGATCGGCTTGCCGTTGTGCAGCGTCTCGAGGCGCGCGATCTCGTCGGCCTTCTCCATCAGCTTCTCGCCGATCTTCCAGACCAGCTTGCCGCGCTCGCGCGCCGACGAGCTTGCCCCACGGCCCGTCGAGCGCCGCCCGCGCGGCCGCGACCGCGGCGTCGACGTCCGCCTGCTCCGCCGACGCGACCTCGGCGATCACCTCTTCGGTCGCCGGGTTGACGACCTCGATCGTCTTTCCGCCCGCGGCGTCGCGCCATTCGCCGTTGATGAAGAGCTGCTTGCGCATCATTGCTGGTCGTCGGCATAAGATCATCCCATCGCCTAGTGCACCTTCCGTTTCACTGACACTCGATTAAGCGCAATTCTGACGGCGCGGTGAACGGCATATATCGGCATCTGCACGCCGAATTCGATGGTGTTGCGGCTATTGCCAATCGGCAAAAAGGTGCGACGATGGTCGGTGGATTAATCAGGTGATGTCGCCGAAGAGACTGTGTCGCCGGCGAAGTGTCGCTTCGAACTGATCAGCATTGACCGAGACTGTGGCGCCGCCGACCATCGAGCGCTGCACAAAAAGCCGACCACGTGACCGAGAGGCGCCGCCGATCGCCATGCCCGCCTCGGTCGGCGGCAGTTCTGATCCCCAGCTGAGCCATTGGGCAGATCCGGGGCTGCGATGCGCCAAGGGCTCGAGCGATCGATTACCGCACGGCGGCGTGATCGCCGTGCCTGCGCGTGATCAGATCAGATCGAGCGCCGATCTTGGCCGGCTCAGGCAGAGGCTCGCGCAAGCTGACGGAACGGGCTCAGCCCGGGATCGGTGAAACGCGACACCCAGCCGATGGTCTCGCGACATCGCTCACTATTGTTCGGCGCGACGCACTGAAAATCAATCGGCATTGATCATTCCGCTGGCGCGGCGATGTAGTTCGCGAATTTGCCAGGCCCAGGATCAACGTGCCATGATATCGAGTGGAGACATGCCCGTAGTTGACGGCCCAGTCGTGTTCGCTGATCCTGCGATCTTGCCGGTCAGCGGCACACTGTCTGGACGAGTCGCAAGCCCGAGGTTGATGCCGATACATGTCGGGTACCGCAGCCGTTCCGACAGTCCGCGCGCCGATGACGCGGGTTCCGCGATGACGCCGGCGCAGTCACCCACGCACAGTCGCGCAGCACTCCGTTCGGCGCCATATCAGATCTCTCGGTTGCCCTCGAAGAACCCATGTTGCGTTATTTATCTGACGACGCTCCTGAACGCAACCGCGCGACTTGAGCCCGCCGGCTTACATTACGCGGCGTTGCTCGACACTCGCCGCCGCGCAGATCGAGGCTGAGATCGAACCACAGGTTCAGATCGAATCGCTGGGACGATGCCGCCTCCAGCTTCAGACGTCCTCGACTCGCCTGCTCAGCTGCGCCGCAAGGGGCCGAGTGCGGATGCCGGAGCCGTCGACACAATGATGTGGGTGCGCCTTCGCGAGCGATGCAGCGCGGGAAAGTATGATAAGTGATCAGTTTATCGATTATCAATTTATTGTCGCGGTCGTGAATATAGCAGTTTACCAAATGATCGGCTCGTTGAAGGCCAGCAGCTCTGTAATAAAGCTGCCTGGCAACAGGATTTCTCCGTCGTCGCCATCGCGCCTGAAATAGAGCGCAGCAGCATTATCGCCCAGCTGCTGCCTTCCGTTCACCTGAAGTCAGACTCCGCAGGCCGCTCTGGCAGCGCCGCTGAGCAGTCGCTGCCGCTCGACGCTTGCCGCGACGATGAGCCGCCGGAGCTGGTTACGACCTCCCGCTGGTCTCCTGTTACTGGAAGCTGACCGAAAATCGCCGAAGCGGGTCGCGGATCGGCGAGAAGATACGGAAGCTTCACGCACTGAGTCTACGTGGCTCGACGCCACCCAGCGGTCCGGATGGCTCCGCGGTAATCCTGAAATTTCGCGTCCATAACTCCGCCACCAGTCCGGATTTGAGCGCTGGTCGCCAGCGCCGCGCCGCGGTGCCACTGTTCGGGATTCGCGGAAACATGACGCCCGCGCGACACAGAGGAAGCAACAGAGGCCACAGGCAATAGCCGACGGACACTTCAAACTCAATCACCTCTTTGCGTCCCAGGCGCACGCGATCGTTCAGGTACCCTGTCTTCCCCGCCGCATGCTTCAGCGCGTGCCGATTACATTCGCCAGCTGAAGACCCAGTTCGCCACGCCAGGCGGCCGAAGCTCCAGCGTCACCTGCGAAATGCAGGTTGTTATATCGTCATCAGTCCGGCGAAACGCGGCACGCGCCACGGCGACGCGGATTCATCGTCCCAGTCGATCTCGTCCGGCGCAAAGGTGAGGAGCTCCCGCCCCGTTCGCTATGAACGGTGCTTCGCGCGCGAGGGATCTCGTCGACCTCGCCGGCAGGAGCGTGTTCGTCATTGCTGCTCATCGGCAGCGGCCCGTTATGGCGACACGCGATCATTACCCTCTTCGTTGTCGTCGTGCGTAGTGAGAGCCGCGAGCGCCAGCCTCGAAGAATGATCTCGGCGAACGCGACCCGGCTCGAGAGCGAAAAACGTCCGCGCTAAACCGCGCTTGAGCGCGCTTCATGAAGAGACGATTGCGCACCAGCCAGCGTGACTGGCGTTCGACCAGCGTCCGATCGGATGGCGCACGGCGTCACGATCGCCTGTTCCGGACAAAGACATAATCTCCGGCTTCGCGTTAATCGCAGCAGCGCATCGTTCCAGTTCTGAAAGGTGCGAAATTGATCGCCAGCGCTCAAGATCTCCCGAGGATTCGACGGCTGCGACCAGCGGTACATAGTCGTCGCGGCCGAGCGTCGTCGTCGCGGAGTGACCGCCGGTTCAACGGTTCAGCGCATCGCTGGAGCGGGCGGCCTGACGATCGGACGCCAAACCAGCGCGTTTCGCTACCGCCTCCTGAACTGGCCGATCAGTATTACGGCGTCAACGACCACTGACGGCGCGCTTCCCCGACGCCTCGACGAAGCTGCGCCGGAAGAAATGGCCAGGTCACGGCGCCAGACGACGCGGTCAGACGCCAGTCCCCGGCAGCACGCCATAAGCGGCGCTGGGTTGCTGACTGCGAATTGCCATCGTCGACGAGGACAATCTCGTCGTGGAGCTGGCCGCCATTGTAGTTACCAGATGCGCTGTTGAGTGCCGCCAGGAACTTCAGTTCCGAGCGGCCGCGTCCTCGATGGTGCCAGTTCAGCTGCTGGCGAATTCCAGCAGAAGTTGCCGTGCGCGCCGCGGAGCATGATACTGGTGCCCGCGATCCGCTCGATGATTGGTCTGACTCGCGGATGATCCGCTGGATGGCGTCGGCGAGCTGGATGTCGACGCCGAGATCGTACGAATTGAGCTTCAGCTTATGCGTCAGCCGTGTCCCGCGTTATCGTGCCTGCCGGATAGCGTGTAGATGGGGCCGCCGCTGCCGACGCCAGGTATCGGGGCGTATCAAACGTAATCACTGAAACTGAACGAATGTTCAATTTCAATGATTACGTTTTGATACCCGCCCCGACCACTACAAGCATTGGCAGCTGGCGTTCGACGGCCCCATCGCCACGCTGTCCATGGACGCGCGAGGACGCCGGCCTCTCGCCTGACTATAAGCTGAAGCTCAACTCCTACGATCTCGGCGTCGACATCGAGCTCGCCGACGCCATCCAGCGGCATCCGCTTCGAGCACCCCGAGGTCCGCGCCGTCATCGTCACGTCGCTGAAGGAGCGGATCTTCTGCGCCGGCGCGAACATCATGATGCTGCGCGGCTCGTCGCACGGCGCGAAGGTCAACTTCTGCAAGTTCACCAACGAGACGCGGCTGGCGATCGAGGACGCGAGCGCCACTCCGGCACTGAAGTTCCTGGCGGCGCTCAACGGCATCTGCGCCGGCGGCGGCTACGAGCTGGCGCTGGCCTGCGACGAGATCGTCCTCGTCGACGATGGCAATTCGGCGGTCAGCCTGCCCGAAGCGCCGCTGCTCGGCGTGCTGCCGGGCACCGGCGGCCTGACCCGCGTCGTCGACAAGCGCCGCGTGCGCCGCGACCTCGCCGACTTCTTCAGCACGCTGGTCGAGGGCGTCGAAGGGCAAGCGCGCGGTCGAATGGAAGCTCGTCGACGCCGTCTACCCGACCAGCCAGTTCAAGGAGGCGGTGCAGACGCGCGCGGACGCGCTGGCGGCGGCGTCCGATCGTCCGGCCGCTGGCGCCAGGCATCACGTCCTGAACCCGCTGAACCCGACGGTCACCGACGGCGGCGATCACCTACTCGGCGGTGACGCTGACCTTCAACCGCGACAAGCGCACCGCGGACCTGACCGTGCACGCGCCGACCGGGCCGCAGCCGTCGACACGCTCGAGGAGATCTCGAAGCGCTGGCGATCAGTTCTGGCCGCTGCGCGCGCTTCCGCGAGCTCGACGACGCGCTGCTGCGGCTGCGCGTCAACGAGCCGGAGATCGGCACCGTCGTGATCCGGACGGAGGGCGATCGCGACGCGGTGCTGGCGATCGATCGGACGCTGGTCGAGCACCAGTCACACTGGCTGGTGCGCGAAATCGTCCTCTTCATGAAGCGCACGCTGAAGCGCATGCGACCTGACGGCGCGCACGTTCTTCGCGCTTCATCGAGCCCGGCTCGGCGTTCGCCGGGTCGCTGTTCGAGCTGGCGCTCGCCGCCGATCGCTCTTACATGCTCCACGACGACAACGAAGAGAACGTGCATCGCGCTGTCGCCGATGAACGCCGGCGCCGCTGCTGATGAGCAACGGCCTGACGCGTCTGCAGACGCGCTTCCTCGACGACGCGGCAACGGTCGACGGCGCTGCTCGCGCACGACGGGCCGTTCAACGCCGCCGAGGCGGACGGAGGCCGGGCTCGTCACCTTCGCGCCGGACGAGATCGACTGGGACGACGAGATGCGCGCTCGCCGTCGAGGCGCGCGCGGCGTTTTCGCCGGACGCGATGACCGGCCTCGAAGCCGAACCTGCGCTTCGCCGGACCGGAAACGATGGAAACGAAAATCTTCGGCCGGCTGACGGCGTGGCAGAACTGGATCTTCCAGCGGCCGAATGCTGTCGGCGAGAAGGGCGCGCTGAAGGCATGGCGCAGCAGGGAAGGCCGGAGTTCGACTGGAAGCACGAACTTAAGACGATTACGTCAGATGTGCGTGAGGCGTATGATCGATGATTTCTGCCGAGAAGATCCCGAACAATGTCAACCTGTCCGGCAACAAGCGCCTGCAGCGCGCGCTCGAGCACTGGCAGCCGAGCTACATCCAGTGGTGGCGCGGACATGGGGCCGCAGGGCTTCCAGGACTACCACCAGGTCTACGTCCGCACCGCGATCAGCGTCGATCCCGAGGGCTGGGCGCACTTCGAGTACGTCAAGCTGCCCGAGTATCGCTGGGGCATCTTCCTCGCCGATCCGGTGCACGATCGGCGGATCGGCTTCGGCGACTTCTTCGGCCAGCCGGTCTGGCAGGAAGTGCCGGGCGAGTTCACGCAACCAGCTGCGGCGGCTGATCGTCACGCAGGGCGACACCGAGCCGGCGAGCGTCGAGCAGCAGCGGCTGCTCGGCCAGCGCTGTCCGAGCCTGTACGACCTGCGCAACCTGTTTCAGGTGAACGTCGAAGAGGGCCGCCACCTCTGGGCGATGGTCTACCTGCTGCACTCCTACTTCGGCCGCGACGGCCGCGACGAGGCGGAGGAGCTGCTCGAGCGCCAGAGCGGCAACCGCGACAAGCCGCGGATCCTCGAAGCCTTCAACGAGCCGATCGACAACTGGCTCGACTTCTTCATGTTCACGATGTTCACCGACCGCGACGGCAAGTCGCAGCTGATGTCGCTGTCCGAGAGCTCGCTCGATCCGCTGTCGCGCACGACGCGCTTCATGCTGACCGAGGAAGCGCACCACATGTTCGTCGGCGAGACCGGCATCGCGCGCATCCTCGAGCGCACGTGCCAGCTGATGAAGCAGGCGGGCTTCTCCGGGGACGTCCGCAAGCTCGGGCGGCATCGACATCCCGACGATCCAGAAGCACCTCAACCAGTGGTTCAGCCTGAGCCTCGATCTGCACGGCAGCGAAGTGTCGAGCAACGCCGCGTCCTACTTCGCCAACGGCCTCAAGGGCCGCGCCAAGGAAGACACCTTCGACGAGCACGTCGTCAGCGACGCGCTACTACAGCATGGAGTTCTTCGAGGACGGCCAGCCGGTGACGAAGGAAATCCTGATGCGCAACGCGATGAACGAGGTGCTGCGCGACTGGTGCGTCGGCGACTGCGCCGGCCGGCGTCGACACGCTGGAACCGGATCCTCGAACAGCATGGCATGTCGGATCGGCTGCGGCTGCCCGACCGCAAGTTCCACCGCGGCATCGGCATGTATTCGGGCTTCCACTTCGATCCGAACGGCGTCGCCGATTGTCGAGACGAGCAGTGGGAGCGGCGGAAGTTCGACTGGCTGCCGTCGCCGGCCGATACCGATGCCTGCTCAGCATCATGGCCGAGCCGATCTACGAGCCGGGCAAGTTCGCGAACTACATCGCGCCGCCGCGCCGGGCATCAATCAACTGCCGATTGATTTTCGGTACGTTCGCACCGAACAATGAGTGAGCGATGTCGTCAGATTATCATCACCTGGCTGGGCATTCGACGTTTCTGCTGCAGTCCCCGGGCGGAAAGCGCATTCTGGTCGACCCGTTCGTCAACGCGAACCCGTCTTGCCCCGAGCCGGCCAAGAAGATCGACGCGCTCGATCTGATCCTGATCACGCACGGGCACAGCGATCACACCGCCGATGCGGTAGTCGATCGCCGAGCCACGGGCGCAATACCGTGATCGCGAACTACGAGATCTGCCTGTGGCTCGGAAGCAGAGGGGATCCAGAACACCGCGCCGATGGGCCAGGGCGGAACGCCTGGCGATCGGCGGCCTGTCGATCACGATGGTGCAACGCCGGGCACGGCAGCTCGGTGGTCGACGACGGCGCCCTGGTGTATCCTCGGCGCAGGCCGGACGGTTACGTGATCCGGTTCGAGGACGGGCTGACGATCTACTTCGCCGGCGACACGGATCTCGTCTTCGGCGACATGCGCCTGATTGGCGAAATCCACCGGCCATCGATCGCCTTTCTGCCGATTGGCGATCGTTTCACCATGGGGCCCGCGGGCGCCGCACGCGCCATCGAATTCCTCGGCGTGCGACAGGTCGTGCCGATGCACTATGGCACGCTTCCCGTTCCTCACCGGCACCGTCGGAAGAGCGTCCCGCAGCGCTAGGTCGAGTCGAAAGGTGTCAGCCGAGGTGCGCTGAACTGAACCCGGAGAGACAGCGACCTATGCCGCTCCTCCCGAGGCCGATGACGCCGTGTTCATGCATGCCTGGGATAGGCGCGGTGAGCTTATGCCGACGACAAGCTGTGATTCGCAGGCAGCTCTTCATCAACGGCGAGTGGCGCGAGGCGGCCGGGCGGCAAGACGATCGAGGTCGTGAACCCGGCGACCGAAGAGGTGATCGCGGAGGTCGCGTCGGCCGAGCAGGCGGACGTCGACGCGGCGGTCGCCGCGCGGCGCGCGCCGCGCTCGACGGGCCGTGGGGCAAGCTCTCGGCGCGCGAGCGCGGGCAAGCTGGTCTGGAAGATCGGCGAGAGGCTGATGGAGCGCGCCGACGAGATCGCCCGCCTCGAGACGCTGCACAACGGCAAGCCGATCTTCGAGTCGCGGCAGATCGAGGTGCCGGCCGCCGCCGAGTGCTTCCAGTACTTCGCCGGCTGGGCCGACAAGATTCACGGCGAGACGGTGCCGGTCAAGGGCAACTACCTCACCTACACCCTCCGCGAACCGGTCGGCGTCGTCGCCGCGATCGTGCCGTGGAATTTTCCGCTGCTGCTGACCGCGTGGAAGGTCGCGCCGGCGCTGGCGTGCGGCAACACGGTGATCATCAAGCCCGGCGAGTCAGACGCCGCTGACAGCGCTCGCGCTCGCCGAGATCGCGCGCGGAGGTCGGCCTCCCGCCTGGCGTGCTCAACGTGATCACCGGCCCGGGTTCGACGCGTCGGCCAGATGATCGTCGAGCACCCGGGCATCGACAAGATCGCGTTCACCGGCGACACGTCCACCGGCAAGGAGATCATGCGAGGGATCCGCCGACACGCTGAAGCGCATCACCCTCGAGCTCGGCGGCAAGTCGCCGAACATCGTGTTTCCCGACGCCGATCTCGACGCCGCCGTGCGCGGCGCGACGACCGGCATTTTCTACGGCAAGGGTGAAGTCTGCGCCGCCGGCTCGCGGCTGCTGGTCGACAAGTCGATCAAGAACGAGTTCATCGACAAGGTGGCGGCGCGCGCGAAGAAGATGGCACCGGGCGATCCGCTCGATCCGAAGACGCGGCTCGGCGCGATCTCGTCGAAGAAGCAGCTCGAGAACGATCTGCGCTACATCGAGATCGCCGAAGAAGGAAGGCGCGTACGCTGGTCGCCGGCGGCGGCCGCGCCGACATCGGCACGGGCAAGGGCTACTTCCTGCAGCCGACGGTGTTCGACGGCGTCACGCCGGAGATGACCATCGCGCGCGAGGAGATCTTCGGGCCGGTGCTCGCCGCCATCGAGTTCGCCGATCTCGACGAAGCGATCGCGCGCGCCAACGACTCCTCCTACGGCCTGGCGGCCGCGGTCTGGACGAAGGACATCAAGAAGGCGCACTATGTCGCGCGCAAGCTGCAGGCCGGCACGGTGTGGATCAACACCTACAACGTCTACGACACCGCCGCGCCGTTCGGCGGCTACAAGCAGAGCGGCTTCGGCCGCGAGATGAGCGATGCACGCGCTCGAACACTACACGCAGGTGAAGAGCGTCTGGGTGGATCTGAACCAGTAGGGGCCGGGGGCGTGGGGGCCGGTGTTCCCGCCGGACACGCGCTGCCGGCTGAAGCTGATCGCCCTGGCTGTGAACGGCGGCGCGGCCTGATCACCGGGCCTGCGGGGTTCGCGGGACGGCCGGCGAGTAGGCGTTGGCCACCACCAGAGTCGGGCGCCGATTTTGGCGTCAGTCGAGGCTCCAGATGTCGGCGGCCGTCGCCTTGCCCGTCATGATACGCGACATGCGTGTCGTCAGACCATTCGACCCTGATCGTCCACGCTTCGCCCGATTCGTTCCCAAGCTGGCCGCAGTTCCTTCAACGTCCGCAGATCGAGCACGGTCAGCTTTGCCACCAGCCGCTGGCGTCGCCGATCCGTTTCTTGAACGCGATGCGTGAGCTAACGTCTGGCGACAGCGACGGGCACTCCACGCCCCCGATGAGATGCACCTACGCGGTTTTCGCGTCGACGCTGCCCCCTGCACCAGATGCAGTTCACGCCCGCCGCCTCGACAGCGTGGCGTAGAACGCGCTCGCCATCGGCGCATGAACGGCGCCCCAGAAGTTGAAGTCCTCCTCCGACTCTGAACACCGCTCCGCCGCGGGCGACAGGTGAACTGTTCCAGATTGGGCACGGCGATCGTCCCCGACTCGAGGATCGAAGATCGTCGTGGCCGCCGCGAAGCCGCGCTCGTTGTTAAGGAGTTAGTCACGCTCGTAGGAATAGACCGTACCGCGGCCGCGGCGGCCGTACCGGCGACGGGGCGAAGCCGGGCTGGGCGGCCTGGTGAGCGGGAAGCGCTGGCTGCCGCTCGAACCGTCTCGTCGAAGACCTGGGCCCCAGATCCCGACGGGCGCAGTCGGCCGGTCGGCGGCGCTTCGGCGAGGCAGAGGCCCCGCGATCGCGCCGAAGCACGCGCGCTCGCATACCAGCGGGGTGACGAACGCGCTTGTGCCGGGTGCCGCCAGCGGGCCTGAGCAGGACGTGCTTGAACGTGTCGTCGCTGGCCACGCTGACGAACATCAGCGACGGACCGTCGGGAGGCGCCGCGAGCCGGGTGGGCGCCGGGCGGTCGATCTGCGGACTGCGCAGCGCGGCAACCCACGGCGAGCGTGCTGGCGAGGACGGAGCGCAACCCAGCGGCAGCCCCATGCTCACCGGATCTTAGTGCCGGCGCTTTCCTGGAGACTTTCGGACTTGACCGACCGAATTGGTCGGAGATAAGCTCGACTGAAACTGAGACTCAATCTCAGTTTGAGCGCCCGCCGGTGGGTGAACACCGGCGGGCGATAATCGAACGCTGGTCCGGACAGACCTGTCAATCGCTCGCGCGCCTGACGCATTCGACGCCCCATTCTAGGGAGCGGCGTTCGTCGGCGCAACCCGTAGGAGTGCTCCGATGCGTCGCGTCTCCATGCTTCGCTCACCCTCGCCGCCGTGTTGGCCGTGGCTGAACCGCGCGCCGGTCTTCGCCCAAACCGCCGCCCCGGGATTCACGCTCGAAGGGCATATCCTCGACACCATGCGCGCGCCGATTGCCGGCGCCCGCGTGACGGCGGTGCTCTGACGGGCAGACGTCCGCGTCCTCGACGACAACCGATCACGCCGGCAGCTTCACGCTCGAAGCTGCCGCGCGGGCAGCTACACCGTCACCGGCGGTCTGCGGACGGCTTCGTCGAGCAGTCGCTTCCGCGTCGACGCGCGGCCGGACAGCGAAGCATGTCGCGGAGCTCGTGCTTGCAGTCGCCGGCGTGCGCGAAGCGGTCACGGTCAGCGCGCCGGCCGCGGCTATCAGGTGCCCGTCATCAGCAGCGCCACCAAGACGCCGACGCCGCTGCGCGACGTGCCGCAGGCGGTCACCGGTCGTGACGCAGGAGTTGATCAGGGATCAGCTGATGATGAGCATCGGCGACGTCGTGCGCTACGTGCCCGGCATCACGGCGCACCAGGGCGAGAACAACCGCGATCAGGTCATCATGCGCGGCAACAGCTCGTCCGCCGACTTCTTCGTCAACGGCGTGCGCGACGACGTGCAGTACTACCGCGACCTCTACAACGTCGATCGCGTCGAGGCGCTCAAGGGCCCCAACGCGATGATCTTCGGCCGCGGCGGCGCGGGCGGCGTCGTCAATCGCGTGATGAAGCAGGCGGGATTTCAGCCCGTCCGCGAGGTCTTCCTGCAGGGCGGCATGTTCGGCAACAAGTCGGTTCAGCACGGACATCGACCAGCCGCTGAGCGGCAAGGTGGCGTTCCGCCTGAACGGCATGTTCGAGGACTCCGACAGCTTCCGCGATGGCGTCGGCCTGACGCGGTACGGCGTGACGCCGACGGTGACGATTGCGCCGAGCGCCCGCACGACGATCGCGCTGCGCTACGAACACCTTCACGACACGCGCGTCGCGGATCGCGGCATCACGTCGTTTCAAGGGCGGCCGGTCGACGTCGATGCCGGCCTATTCTACGGCAATCCGGACGACGAGCCACGTGCGAGCCGACGTGAATCTCGGATCGGCGACGGTCGAGCACCGCGCCGGCCGCGTCACGATTCCGCAACCAGACGCTGTTCGGCGACTACGATCGCTTCTACCAGAACTTCGTGCCTGGAGCCGTGACCGCGGATGGGCGACAGGTCTCGCTGTCGGCCTATAACAACGCAGACGGCACGGCGGAACCTGTTCAACCAGACGGACGCGACCTACGTGACGGCGACCGGATCGGTCCGTCACACGCTGCTGGCCGGCGCCGAGGTTGGCCGTCAGCTGACCGACAACTTTCGCAATACCGGGTTCTTCAACAACACCGCCACGGCGCTGCTGGTGCCGTTCGCGGCGCCGACCATCGCCACGCCGGTGACGTTCCGCCAGAACGCCACCGACGCCGACAACCACCTGCAGACGATCGTCGCGGCCGCTTACGTCCAGGATCAGGTCGAGTTGTCGTCGCATGTCCAGGTGGTCGCGGGACTGCGTTTCGACCACTTCGACCTGCAGTATCCACAACAATCGCAACGGCGACACGCTGACGCGTCCTGACAACCTCGTCTCGCCGCGAGCGGGCGTCGTCGTGAAGCCGATGGCGGCCGCTGTCGCTCTACGGCAGCTACAGCGTCTCGTATCTGCCGAGCTCCGGCGATCAGTTCTCCTCGCTGACGACGATCACGCAGCAGGTCGAGCCCGAGAAGTTCCAGCAACTACGAGGTGGGCGCGAAGTGGGACGTCGTCCCCGCGCTGTCGCTCACGACCGCGGTACTATCGGTTGAACCGTACCAACACGCGTTCAACCGATCCCAACGATCCGACCCGCATCGTCCAGACCGGCAGCCAGCGGACGAACGGCTACGAGCTCGGTCGTCAACGGGCGCATCACGCCCGAGTGGAGTATCGCCGGCGGCTACGCGTATCAGGATGCATTCGTGACTCAGCGCGACGACCGCGGCGCAGCCCGGCGCCCAGGTGGGCCAGGTGCCGCACCATACGCTCTCGCTGTGGAACCACTATCGAGTTCCATCCGCGAGTCGGGGCCGGCGCTCGGCGTGCTCTATCGGTCCGACATGTTCGCGGCGATCGACAACACCGTCACGCTGCCCGGCTATGCGCGCGCGGACGCGGCGGCGTTTTTCACGCTCACGAAGCAAGTCCGCCTTCAGGCGAACGTGGAGAACGTCTTCGACAAGACGGTATTACATCAACGCCGACAGCAACACGAACATTTCTCCGGGATTCCCGCGGACCATCCGGGTGGGACTGACCGTGGCGTTCTGATCGCATCGCCGGAGCGCCGACGTCGCAAGCGAGTGCGCGTTGATGCTCGCACGCCGGTTCCAGCGGTCGAAGCCGCAGCACCTGTGCCTAACCGCGCATCTGCGCGATCAGCATGGCAATCGTCAGCACGATCATCGACGACCACCGTAACCCACGACGACGACGTTATAGCCAGCGCGAATTCGTGTAGCCGCCCATCAGTTCCCTGTCGTTGACCAGCAGCAGCACGAAGATCAGCACGAACGGCAGCAGCACGCCGTTGGCGACCTGCGACAGCACCATCACCCGGAACAGCGGAAACCGCGGCATGAGGACGACGCCCGCGCCGAAGACGATCAGCAGCCGTATAGAGCCAGTAGAACGCCGGCGCTTCCTCGAACCGCTTGTCGAGTCCCGATTCGAGCCCCAGCCCTTCGCACACGGCGTAGGCCGTCGAGATCGGCAGGATGCGACGCCGCAAACAGCGAGGCATTGAACAGCCCGGCGGCAAACAGCAGGTAGGCGTACTCGCCCGCGAGCGGCCGCAGCGCCTGCGCGGCCTCGGCGCCGGTCTCGATGTTGAACTTGCCGACCGAGTGCAGCGTCGCCGCGCAGGCGACGACGATGAACCAGGCGACGACGGCGGCGAACAGGCACCCGATGATGACGTCCAGCCGCGACGCGTTGTACTGCCGCGTCGTCACGCCCTTCTCGACGATCGACGCCTGCAGATAGAACTGCATCCACGGCGCGATCGTCGTGCCGGCGAGGCCGATGATCATCGACAGGTAGCCGTAGTTGCGGAAGCCGACGCTCTCGGGCCGCGTGACCGTCGACAGCGCCGCCGCCTTCCAGTCGGGATGCGCGAGCACGCCCGACACGATGTAGGCGACGTAGAACAGCCGACGCCGACAGGAAGATCTTCTCGACGCGTGCTGTAGGTGCCGTGCACGACGATGCGCCCAGACGACGAACGCCGCCAGCGGCACGACGATGAATTTCGAGACGCCGAACAGCTCGAAGCTGCTCGCGACGCCGGCGAACTCGCCGACGATGTTGCCGAAGTTGGTGACGATCAGCGCGATCATCAGCAGGAACGTGACGCGCAGGCCGAACTCCTCGCGGATGAGGTCGCTCAGCCCCTTGCCGGTCGACCGCGCCCATCCGCGACGACATCTCCTGGATGACCACCAGCGCGATCGTGATCGGAATCATCGTCCACAGCAGCGAGTAGCCGAACTGCGCGCCGGCCACCGAATAGGTGGCGATGCCGCCGGCGTCGTTGTCGACGCTGGCGGTGATGAACCCGGGACCGACGACGGCCAGCACGAGCGCGATGCGGGCGCGTCCAGCTCTTGAACAACGACATGGCCGGCCGTCAGTGCCGATGCCGCAGCATCGTGATCACGTCGTCGGCCGTGATGATGCCGGCGATCCGGCCGTGCTCGTCCACGACCGCGAGCGTGACGAGGTTGTATTTGTCGAAGAGCGCGGCGACCTCGTCCTGCGGCGTGTCCGGCGCGCAGGCCGACGTACGGCTCGCTCAGCTCCGACAGCTCGGACGGCCGGCGACGAGATGGCAATCTTGACGAGCGGCACGCAGCCGGCGAGCCAGCTTCGCCGGCGCCGAGTCAGGTAGATCGTCGCCAGCGCCTCGCGGCTGCCGTCGAATCGCTTCAGCGCCTCGATCGCATCGTCGACGACCGCGGTCTCCGGCGACGGCGATGAACTCGGTCGTCATCCGGCCCGGCGGCGGTGTTCTCGCCGAACTCGAGCAGCTGCGTGACTTCCCGCCGCTCCTCGGGCTCCATCTCCTTGAGGATTTCGCCCGATTGTTCTTCCGGCAGCTCGCCGAGCAGGTCGGCGGCCGCGTCCGGATCCATCTCCTCGACGATGTCGGCGACGCGGTCCTTGTCGAGCGACTCGACGATCGAGACCTGGATGTCCGGATCGATCTCCTCGAGCGTCTCGGCGGCGACTTCCTCGTCGATCGTCTCGAAGACCGCTTCGCGTTCGGCCGGCGGCAGATCCTCGACGATGTCGGCGATGTCGGCGGGATGCAGCTTGGCGAGCCCTTGTACGCGATCTTCAGCTTCACGCGGCGCGCCGGATCGGTCTCGAGGAGGTCGACGAACTGCCACGGAATCACCCGCGGCGGAATGCGCTCGAGCAGCGCGCGCAGCGCTGAAGCGAGGACGACGCCCTTCGACAGCCGTCGGATCGCGCCGCGGGCACCGACGTCGACGGACGACGACGTTCGAGCAGCAGGTGGCTGTTGACCGGCGTCGATTCGAGCTCCGACGTCGTTGACGCGGACCACCTTGCGGCCGTGCACGTCGATGATCTGCTGGTCGAGGAGGTCGCGCTTGAGGAGCAGCAAGCCGTCGGACGGCGTGTACGCGCTCCCAGTGCGCCGCGTCGCGTCGAGCGCGCGCACGGTCGCGCCGGCCGATTTCAGCGAGTCGGGCGGAAGGACCCGCTCGCCGATCGGCGGTTCTGACGATCAGATAGGCGACGCGGGTCGGGATGGTCGTGCGGCGCGATCGCGAGCTCGCGCACCCGTCCCCGCACGGCGCCGGAGGCGTCGCGCACGGTCGGCGCCGAGCAGTTCCGGACAGGGCGACGAGTGACATAGGTCCCCGAGCAGGGCCATCGCGTTTTCCGGCTCTATGTAGCCCGAGCGCGCGTCAATGGACGTGCGCAGGGAGCGGCCGCCCGGACGCCATCGCAGGAACACGTGGTAGGACTGCGAGCCGCCGTAAGTACGATCAGATCCTGCGACGTGCGGTAGCACGGTGACGTCGCCGCCGATGCCGAGTCGCGTCGTGCTCGGAATCGGCAGATCGCGGATGGTAGCCGAACGTCAGCGCAGCGATGTCCGAGTACGCGTGCGGGTGCGTGAAGCCTTTCGGGTGCGAGATCGAGTCCGAAGCAGATGCTTCTCGGCCACCTCGCCGCGCCCGTAGAACGTTGCCGCGTCGGGCCGCTCGCAGGTCCCACTCCAGCAGATAGCCGTCCTCGACGTTCTGAAATCCGTTGAACTGGCGGTTCTGACCCCACGCGAGCGGTCGCGCTGAACGGCCGCGATCCGAGCTGCGCCGTCGAAGCGCGATCGACGCCGTCAGCCGCGTGATGTCGAACGGATCGAACCACTCCGGCTCGTGCAGGTGGCCCCCGGACACCTGCGCCGTCCACGGACCGCGACGCCAGCCGACGCGCGCCGACCATGAATCGAGCGCCGGCTTCTCGATGTTCAAGCGGTTTTCATCCGGCTCGGCGCCGCGAAACACCGAACCCTCGAACGTCAACGGCCCGGCGGTCACGCCAGCGCGCAGGACACCCGGCGTGATGTGCGTCGAGTCGAGGTCGTGGTGGGTCAGCGGCACTTGCGGGTTGCTGCGCGCCGATTCGCGGTGCATGAACGCCGGCGGCCCCAGCGCCGGCGAGCCGACGAGATCCGCGCCGAAAAGTACGTAGGCGACCGGCTGGGGATCTGCGTACGTCGCGCCGAGCCCCATGAAGAGATCGTGCGGATGCTGATAGTTGACGAGCGGAATCTGATGGTAGCTTTCGCCGGTCTGGTAAGCAGCTGAGGCGAGCCGCCAACTGGCGGCAATCGAAATCTCCGGAGTAGACCAAGCCGTCCGACTCGTCCACGGCTCGAGCGAGAGCATCGCCGTTGACGGTCAGGCGTCCCGGTCCGATACGGCGCGAGCCGTTGAGCATCACCCAGTTCTGCGAGTCCCACGGCCGCGAAGTCGGCGAACTGCCGCTGCTGGTAGTTGTAGCCGAAGAACGCGTTGGCGTCGGTCGCCCAGGTCCAGCTCTGCTCCGTCGTCGCCGGGCCTGGGCCTGCCGCCGGGTGCTGGTCGCTCCTGCGCGGACGCGGTGCTCGCTGACACACAGAGACAAACGACGACGCTTACGAAAATTGGATTGCAGAGATTCCACACGGGGATGGCTTCCATCATACCGGCGAATCGCCGTGGTAAGCTGACGTGTCCATGTCCTTCGTCCGCCGGCATCTTGCGTGGATGGTTTGCGGCTGGCTGGTGTGCCAGGTGGCGAGTGTCGCCGCCGCGCCGCTCGCGTTCTGCTGCAAGGATGTGCCCGCCGCGGATCCCGACGACAAATGCTGTCCCGGAATGCTGCCCGGGCAGATCTGTCCGATGCACCACACCAGAGGAAGGTGTGAAGACCTGCAAGATGCGTAACGCCTGCGCGCGGTCGGATGCGGCCCTGATCGGGCTGGCCGGCAGCCTCGCAACCCTGTCGCAACCGACGCCGGCGGTAAACATTTTCGATTCCGGTACGACCGTTCCGCAGATCGCGCCGTCCGCCATCCTCCGCGCGCACGTCCCCGAATCTCCACCACCTCGCGCCTGACCCCGTCCGACGACGTTTGATCGCGGAGCTCGCAAAGGCCGCAGAGACGAACTCTTGCTCTGCGCCAGGGCTCCTGGCGGTTCCTGTCTTTCGGAGGTGTTATGCGATCGTTTGCGTGGTCGCCGTCGATTTGGCCGGCGGCCTTGTGTCTATTGCTTTCGACGATTCCCCGGCCACGCGGCGCCGCCGGCGACGCTCGGCGTCCAGGCCGGACGAACGCCACGCCGTCAATCGCTGCGGACGGACCGTTCGTTGCGGTGGTGTGGGGCGGCGCGGAGCCGGACGGAACAACCGACGTGTTTCTGGCCGTCAGCCGTGATGCCGGCCGCACATTCGGCGCGCCGCGGCGCGTCAACGACACCGATCGGCGATGCGCGTCTGAACGGCGAGCAACCGCCGCAGGTCGCGCTGGTTCATCGCGCGAGCGCCGAGCCCGCCATCGTCGTTGTCTGGACGACGAAGGGAAAAAACGGTACGACGCTGCGGCAGTCGCGATCCGACGATGGCGGAAAGACGTTCAGCGCCGCCGCGATCGTTCCAGGCACGGACGCGGCCGGGAATCGTGGTTGGGAAGCGATCGCGGTCGGGCCTGACGGCCGCGTCGACGTCATCTGGCTCGATCACCGCGAGCTCGCGAGCGATACGGCGATGGCCGCCTCGCACCACGATCACACCCAGCGCGCCTCGGGCGATCAAGCCGCGAGTGCCTGACTCGAAGCCCGACGGCGTCGCGATGGCACAGAAGTCGAAGCTGTACTTCGCGCTCGCTCGATGGAACGGCCGCACCGCGCGCGGTGACCGGCGGCGTCTGCTACTGCTGCAAGACCGCGCTCGTGAGTGCCGCCGGTGGATCGGTGTACGCCGCGTGGCGTCACGTGTATCCCGGCAACCTCCGCGACATGGCGTTCACGATGTCGCGGGACGGCGGCCGCAGTTTTGGTCCGCCGATCCGTGTCAGCGAGGACCACTGGGTGCTCGAAGGCTGTCCCGACGACGGACCCGCGATGGCCGTAGACGCCGGTGGGCGGATCCATCTCGTGTGGCCAACGCTGGTCAAGAGTCGGGCGCGCCGGGCGCCGAGCCGGCTGGAGACCATCGCGCTGTTCTACGCGGTGTCCAGCGACGGACGCACATTTTCGAAAAGGCAGCCGATTCCGACGGAGGGCCTGCCGCATCACCCGCGGATCGTCACGGCGCTGACGGAACGCTGACGGTGGTGTGGGACGAGCTCGCGGAAGGGTCGAGGCGCGTGGCCTTTGCGCGTGCGAGAGCGGCGTCCAACGGTGTTCCGGGTTTCCGGCGCCAGCTCCTGACGTCCGATGGCCCCTCCGTGTATCCGGCGGTGGCGGCTGCCGGCGCCGACGTGATCGTCGCCTGGACCAGCGGCACGTCCGCGGCTGCGTCCATTCGCATTGAACGGATCTCGGGTTCAGGAGAGGGCCGATGACTCACTCGAACCCTCATGGCGATCGCTGTCGCCGCATGGCTGGCCGCCGTCCCGGCTGCACGCGGTGGCGCAGGAGACCGTCAATCAAGCCAGCATCAGCGGCCGCGTTGTCGATTCGCAGGGTGCCGTCGTGCCCGGCGCGGTGGTGACGGCGCGCCACACCGACACCAACCTCGCGGCTGAAACGGCGACCGATCAGGCGGGGCGATTCCGCTTTCCCTATCTGCAGAGTTGGACCCTACGAGATCATCGTCCGGCTGGCCGGATTCGCGGACGTCAGGCGGATGCTGACGTTGACGGTCAGCTCCGGCCTTCGAGGTGCCTGTCATGCTGGCCGTTGCAGGCGTGACGAGCGACGTCACCGTCACCGGTCGCGTGACCGTCCTCGAGGCCGCGCGCAGTCAGATCGCGGGCACCGTCTCGCAGGCCGAAGTGCAGACCGTGCCGATGAACGGCCGCAACTTCCTCGATCTGGCGCTGCTCATTCCCGGGGTGTCACCAACCAACGTCGGCGAGCACGCAGCTGTTCGCGGAAACGTCGGCGGTGCCGGGCCGGGGCTGTCCGTCGGCAGCCAGCGCAACTTCTCGAACAACTTCATCGTCGACGGCCTGTCGGCGAACGACGACGCGGCTGGATTGAGGCGGGATGCCGTACGGGGTTGACGCGCGTCGATCAGTTTCAGGTCGTGACGTCGGGCGCGCAGGCAGAGCTCGGACGCGCGCTTGGCGGCTACATCAACGTCCTCACCAAGAGCGGGACGAATGTGGCCCACGGCGATCTCTACGGCTATTTTCGCGACGACCGGTTCAACGCACCGAATGCCCTGACACAGGCGACGCTGCCGATGAACCAGAAGCAGTACGGCGGCAGCCTGGGCGGTCCAATCGTGCAGGATCGGACGTTCTTCTTCGGCGAACGCCGAGCAGCGCAGGCTGGATCAGACTGGTCTGGTCACGATCGCACCGGACAGCGTCGACGCCATCAACGCGCGGTTATCGCGTGCGGGCTATCCAGGCGCCAATGTCTCAACCGGCCTCTATCCCAACCCGGTGCGCTCGACGCATGCGCTCGGCAAGATCGACCACCAGTTCAACGGCCGCGACCAGGTCGGCATCCGTTACAGCCTGTGCAGACGTGGCGTCAGACAACTCGCGCGGCGCCGGCGGGCTGAATGCGCCGAGCGCTTCCGCCGGTCTCGACAACATCGACCAGACGATCGCCTTCAGCAACACGCATGACGCTCTCGCCGACGACCGTGAACGAGACGCGCGCGCAGGTCTCGCGCGGCGATCTGCAAAGCGCCGCCGACCGATCCGTTTGGACCGGCGGTCAGCATCGCCGGGCGTGGCGTCGTTCGGCACGCTCTCCGAGCAGTCCGACGCGTCGTGCGAACACGTTGTACGAAATCGTCAACAACCTGTCGCACCAGGCCGGCGCGCACGCGCTGCGCGCAGGCGTCGACGTCCTCTACAACGACGACACGATCACCTATCCGCGATCGATTCGCGGCGCTACACGTTCTCGTCGCTGGCCGAATTTCCTGTCGCGGCACCTACAACAACTCCGGCTTCACGCAGACGTTCGGCGACGACCGTCGGTGTCGCAGACCAATCCGAACGTCGGCGCTCTACGCGCAGGACGAGTGGAAGGTCGGCTCGCAGCCTGACGCTGAACGCCGGGCATGCGCTACGACCTGCAGTTCCTCGAGACGCATCGCGACCGACACGCAACAACGTCGTCGCCGCGCGTCGGCTTCGCCTGGTCGCCGTTCGCGTCGCGGCGCACGGTCGTGCGCGGCAGCGCCAGGCATCTTCTACGATCGCGTGCCGCTGCGGGCGCTGGCGAACGCGCTGCTGTCGGCCGGCAACACGACCGACCTCAGCGAACCTGCGGCAGATCAGCATCAGCCTGTCGCCGGCGCAGGCCGGCGCGCCGGCGTTTCCGAACATCCTCGCGCGCGCCCGTGCCGTCGGTGACGCTCGTTCAACCTCACGACGATGGACCGCGCACATGCAAGAACGCGTACTCGCGGCAGGCGAGCGTCGAGGTCGAGCAGCAGCTCGGCGAGCGCACGCACGGTCAGCGTCGCCTACCAGTACTGCGCGGCGGCGACCTGATCATCTCGGTGAACCAGAACGTGCCGTCGTGCGTCGCGGCCGGCACCAACAACGGCTGCCGTCCCAACCCGACCTACGCGAACAACAGCCAGTACTCGCCGCGTGGCCCGATCGACCTATCACGGCCTGCACGTGTCGTTCGTTCAGCGGCCGACGCTCGTGGGGCAGCTATCGCGTCAGCTACTCGCTGTCGAAGTCGATGAACAACGTCGGCGAGAACTTCTTCAGCTCGCCGATCGATCCGTTCGACATCGACGAAGGACTGGGGCCGATCCGACGACGACCAGCGGCATCGGCTGGTGCTGAGCGGATCGGTCAACTCGCCGATGACGCCCGCGCGCAGCCGCTGGGAGCTGATCAGCACGGCTTTCAGGTGAGCAGCATGCTGCAGGCGTATTCGGCGCTGCCGTTCAACATCACCTCCGGGCGTGACGACCGTCCAGGGCACGGCGGGCCGGCCGATCGTCGACGGCGCGTTCATCGGACGCAATACCGGCGTCTGGAAGCGACTTCTTCACGCTGAGCCTGCGGGTGAGCCGGGCCTTCAGGGATCGTAGGGAACCTTCGCGCGGAAGGGATGGTCGAGGCGTTCAACCTGACGAACCGGCGCAACGATCTGACGCGAATCACGAACTTCGGGCTGCGGGCGCCTATCGGGCAATCCGGCGACCACCTTCAATCAAATCACCGCGGTGGGCGATTCCGCGGACGCTACAGTTCGCGGTGCGGGCCCGGTTTCTAGGGTCGGTCGGCAGCATCTGATACTGACGTGCGGCTCGTAGATGACATAGGAATGCTCAGATTCTGGCCCGGCGTTCTCGTGTTCCTGCTGCTCGGCAGCGGTCGGGACTGCCCAGGCCGTCGAACTTGCTGGAACCGTTCGCGACGAAACGGGCGGCGCTCTCCGGGGGTGTCCGTGGAACTGCGGATCACCGCCGGGATGCCACAGACGACGACAACGGATGTGCCGGGACGTTATCGATTTGACGTGCCCGCCGGGCCGCTATCGTCGTCGAGTTTGCGCTGAGTCAATTTCGCGGCCGCCCGTCGGGATGTCGACTTGCCCGCTGCCGGCTCGCGCGCGGACGTCATCCTCCACCTGGCCCTGAGCGCCGACGTCACGGTGACCGGGGATGCGCACGTTCGCAAACCTCGCGGACCTGCGGAGGGTCCGGCGCAGAACCTCGTCGGCGTGGCGCAGTCCGCGAGCCAGGGCGCAATCACCGTCGCGCCAGCTGGACGCGCGCGCCCGATGACGCGGGCCGGCGAGGTGCTCGAGACCGTGCCCGGCGTCGTCATCAGCCAGCACAGCGGCGAGGGCAAGGCCAACCAGTACTACCTGCGCGGCTTCAACCTCGATCACGGCACCGACTTCGCGACGACGCGTCGCCGGCATGCCGGTCAACATGCCGACGCACGCGCACGGCCACGGCTACTCCGACCTCAACTTCCTGATTCCCGAGCTCGTGAGCGGCGTGCAGTTCTCGAAGGGCCCGTATCTCGCCGATCAGGGCGACTTCGCGACCGCCGGCGCCGCCAACATCAGCTACGCGAACGCGCTCGACCGGCCGCATCGTGCGCGTCGGGCGGCGGCAGCGACGGCTTCGGCCGCGCGCTGTTCGGCGGCGTCGCCCGCGGTCGGCCAGCGGCCACCTGCTCGGCGGCCGTCGAGAGTCGACGCACAACGACGGTCCGTGGACGCGTGCCCGACGACTATCGGAAGGTCAACGGCCTCGTCCGCTACAGCGCAGGGCGACGCGCGTCAACGGCTTGTCGATCACCGGCATGGGCTATCGCGGCGCAGTGGAACTCGACCGACCAGATTCCGCCGCGCGCGCCGTCGACGCAGGGCATCATCGGCCGCTTCGGCGCGATCGATCCGACCGACGGCGGCGACACCTACCGCTACAGCGGCTCGGTCGAGTGGCAGCGCGCGCAGGCCACACGCCGACCAAGGTCACGGCGTACGGCATCGGCTACGACCTGAACCTGTTCTCGAACTTCACGTACTTCCTCGACGACCCGGTGCACGGCGATCAGTTCGCAGCAGGCCGATCATCGCTTCGTCGCCGGCGCGAAGGTCAGCGCACCGGCGGCTGGACGCGCTGGGGCGGCCGACCGGTGCAGAACACCTTCGGCGTGCAGCTCCGCGAACGACGACATCACGAACGTCGGCCTGTATCACACGGAAGCGCGTCGCGGCTCGAGACTGTCCGCGCAGGACGCCGTGCTGCAGACGCAGCGGCGGCGTGCTACGCGCAGAACGAGATCGAGCTGGACGCCGTGGCTGCGAACGCTGGCCGGCGTTCGCGTCGACGGCTACCGCTTCCGCGTCGACTCGCCGGCGACCGCTGCAACAGCGGCGTCGCGTCGCGCCGGCCTCGTCAGCCCGAAAGGCGGCGCTCGTGATCGGTCCGTTCGAGCGGCACCGAGCTGCTACGCGAACGCCGGCTACGGCTTCCACAGCAACGACGCGCGCGGCGCGACGATCACGCGCGATCCGGCGACCGGGAGCCGGCCGAGCGCGTGACGCCGCTCGTGCGCGCCAACGGCGCGGAAGTCGGCGCTGCGCACTGTCGCGATTCCGCACCTGCAGACGACGCTGTCGGTGTGGACGCTGCAGCGCTCGCGTCGGAGCTGGTGTTCGTTGGCGACGCCGGCACCGACCGACAGGCCGGCCCGAGCCATCGATGCGGGCATCGAGTTCGGCGAACTACTACAGCCCACGCGCGCTGGGTTGACGCTCGACGGCGACGTGGCGGTCTGCGCGCGTTTTTCAGACATCGGGGCAGGTGGCGACCGGATTCCCGGATCGGTCGGCACCGCGTCGTGTCGGCCGGCGTCACGTTCGACGCCGTCCGCCAGCCGTGTTCGCCAGCGCGCGGCGGCGGCATTTCTGGTCCGCGGTTTTTCGCGTGGCACGAACTCGGTCAGTTCAAAGCCACGAGTCTTGTGAACCTGGAAGCGGGCTACCGGTTCGCGCGACGGATGAAAGTAGGCGTCGACCTGTTCCAACCTGCTCCACGACAGTGCCGCCAGCGATGTCGACTACTTCTATGCATCGGGATCTCCGTGGAGAACCGCTCTCGGGCGTCGCGGATGTCCATTCCCATCCGACGCTTCCGCGTGCGCACACGCCTGACGTTACGGCGTCGAATTCTGAGCGACGCCCGCCTTACGAGAATCCCCTGCTAGACTGACCCCGATGATCGGGCGGCCGCGCGCTCTGGCGCTGGCCGTCGGCGCGTGGTGTGCTGGTGGCGCCAGCCTGGCTGTCAGCGCAGGCCAACGGCGGCGAGATCGACGGCGTCGTCACCGACGCCATGAGCGGCGTGTTGCACCGCGCGCATCGATCTCCGCGCGGTCCATCGGGAGAGTGGAGCCCGCCTGGAGCGACTCACCGGTGTCTCCGGCCACGGTTCTTTCTGGCGCACGCTTCCTGTCGGCCGCGTCCACGACATCTCGATTACCGCTCTCCGGCTTCCCAGATCGTTGACCGCAGCGGCGGCGCTGATCGTTCTCGATCGGCCAGCGCATCCACCGCCGCTGGCCACTGCAGATCGGCCAGATCTCGGGCTCGATCACCGCGCCAACCACGCCGAAGCGCCGATGCTACGAATGCGGCGAGCGCGGAAGTCGGCGACATCATCGACAACCATCACGTCAGCGGGCGCCTGCCGCTGAACGGCCGCCAGTTCCTGCAACTGGCTCAGCTCGGCTGGCGGCGCGGTCAGTTCACACCGGAGGAACCCGCGGCGCCGTCTGGCTGCGGCAGGGCGGCTCCGCTTTGCCGGCTCGGTGACGGTCAGCGCGGCACGGCTCCACAGCATCTATCTGCTCGACGGCGTGAGAGGTCACGGACGATAGATGCTCAACAGCCTGGCGGTCGGCCCGTGCGCGGATACGATCCGGGAGTTCAAGATCCAGAAGACGATTCGTATCCGCCCGAGTTCGGCGGAAAGGCTTCGGCCACTCATCAACGTCGTCCACCCGATCTGGCACGGGCGCGCATCCACGGCAGCGTCTGCGGGTTCTTCCCGCCACGACCGGCTCGGCGCGCACAATTTCTTCGACGGTCCGAACCAGCCCGGTTCCCCGCTGCGGCCAGCACCGGTTTCGGCGCCAGCCTGGGCGGACCCGCCGGCGCGCAGATCATTCGCTTCTTCGCGCCAACTTCCCGAAAGGTCGGCGGCACGCATGGCTCGCTGACGCAAACGTTCTGCGTCATCAGCTCGCGCTTCGCCGGGAGACTTCTCGAGCGTCGGTGCGATCTGCGACCCCTTGACGCGAACGGTTTCCACTGCCCGCGCGCACGTTCACTGGCAACCCCAGATTCCATCCCAGCCGGCTGAATCCGGTCGCGTAGGTGGGGCTGTTGAGCCAGATGCCGGCACCCACGAGCGCGGGGAGAGTTTCGAGAACCTGCGCGCCGTCAATCCCTGAGACGCACAGGAGATGAGATCAGGTGACGGTGCGCATCGATCGGCGCCTGGGCGATGGCGGGAATCTCTTCGGACGGTTCATCGCGTACGGCGTCAACGACGCGCAGCCGTTCGGCAGCAGTCAGCTGAACGAGACGCTGGTGCCCGGTTTCGGCCGCGTCGTCACGACGCGGACGCGGGCTGCCGTGGGTCATACGCACACCTTCGGCACGTCGGCGCTGAACGAGGTGCGGTTCGGGTTCCTGGACGTCAGCGGCGGCCAGGAGAGTCAGAACCCGGGGCGTCGATTTCGCCTCGGCGACCGGTCTCAGGGCGTGAGCGCGCGATCCGCGCGATGTGGGATATCCCCAGGTGGCATTCGGCGGTGCCTACAGCGTGATCGGCGATCCGACGACGTTCGTGTCACGCCGCAATCGCAGCGCGGAGCTTTACGAGAATCTTCGCCTTGGATCGCGGCGATCATCGCTTCAGGATTTGGCGCCTATGTGTTCCGGCTGGCGTTCAATCCGGTCAATCCGCAAGCGCACGCGGCGCGTTTACCTACACCGGCCAGTGGGTGGCAACGCGTTCGCCGATTTCCTCCTCGGCTACCCGACATCAGCACAGGTCGGCATTGGACGCGCCGACGAGCATGGCCGCACGAACTGGTGGCGCTTCTACGGGCAGAACGACTGGCGTGTGCGCTCGAACGTGACCGTGCAACTACGGCCTGCGTTACGGGATCAACGGCCAGATGAACGACGTTGACAACCGGCTGTCGGCTATCGACGTGACGGTGCCGGGCGGTCGATTCGTGATCGCCAGCGACGACCCGGGGACAGATTTCAGTGCCGCCCGCGCGCTGCTCGCGTGAAATCCCGACACCATACGTGACCGTCGAAAGGACGCCGGCTGGACGCCGCTCTGGAACCGAGTTATCGCCGAATCGCGCCAAGGAGTCGGGATGGCGTGAGTCGATCCCCGGCCGCCGCGACACCGTCGCGTCACGGCTGGATTCGGTGTGTTCCTCAAGTCAGTGGGCGTAGCGGCGTGCAGCAGGCGCTCGCGCGAACGCTGCCGTTCTTCTTTGCAAAGTCGATCAGCGCCGCTGCCTGATGTGACAACGCCGCCGTTCCGGACGGAAACAGCGCTGCTGGCCGGCGCCAACGGCAGCGTCGGCGGCGGCACGATGAATCACGACTTCCGCACGGAATACGCCAGAAACTGGACGGCGAGCGTCCAGCGCCAGCTCGCGCGTCGAATACGACCCTCGAGGTGGCGTACTGGGCGGTCCGATGCGTTCCCGGTGCCGGACAGCTCCACGGTGTTGAATGCTGCGAACCGGGGCCCGGACCGATCGCCGCGCGCCGTCCCATTCCTGCCAGCAATGCGTGGCAGCGGCG
>ERZ1370068.486-contig-10441_pt1 | contig 31839 bp, 54 predicted proteins | sample MGYA00561227_ERZ1370068 | MGnify/ENA primary metagenome ERZ1370068 (study PRJEB38410, sample SAMEA6850437) | metagenome | study: Metagenomic assessment of the ecological functions of the soil: analysis of the soil microbiota associated with the...
TCGGTGTGCTTCGTTCCGGTTACGTAATGCGAATACGGCGGATCCCTGCAGCGAGCCGCGTTGGGCGCTAACTCCGGCTTTCAAAACTCCCAACTTTTGCCGGTTCCGGATTGGGGCTCGGTAAAATACAACGAGTACATCGGCGTCTCTAACTACCTCGATGCAGCTTGCGTTGAACCGCCAGCTGGGTAAGAATCTGCAGTGCTTCCTAACCTACACCTTCTCGAAGGCATTGGGTACGGCGGCAGTAAACGAGAGTGACGGCGATGCCTCAACCGATCCGCTTAACGGACACAACACCACGGTATTCTGTCCTATGATCGGACCCATATTTTCAACTTGTCGTATAACTACAATCTGCCCAACGGTGCGCGGTTCACTCGATAACAAATTCGGGCGCGGGTGTTGAACCGGTTGGCAGATGTCCGGCATCGCGACCTTCCAGAGTGGCCGACCGATTAGAATTAAGTTCGGCGGCGCAGCGGCGGGAGTTCCTCGGCTCTGTTCTCATATTTGAGGAAACACGGTAACGCGCTGGAGGAAACACGGGACGGGCTTCCGGAATTGCGCCAGTGATCTTGAAGAACCCGGTGACTGGAAGCCACGACGTGAATAAGCGCCTACCTTGATATCTCGGCAATTGCGGTGCCGGCGTTTGGAACAATGGGCCGACACAGTCTCCGCTTTATGCGCGGGGTCAATGACGAATAATTGGGACGTCACGTTCTTCAGAACTTCAATATCACTGAGACGAAGAGTTCCAGTTCCGGGCCGGATTCTTCAACATCTTTAACGAAGCGTTTGTAAATCCGGATACCGACCGCAGCAACCTGACAATCAAGCACCTGAATACTCCCGATACAGCACACGGGGCACCGTGCTTCTATCTGCCACGGCGACTACCGGAATGGCCAGGGGACGGTGGGTGCCAACGCCGTTTGCGATCACGAAGGGTTACATAATTGACCGGTTTCTGCCGCCAGTTTCGGAAGGTGATCAGTAAACACGGTCATCGCCGAATCGAATTGGCGTCTCAAGTTTTACTTCTAAACTCGAGCGCGGTTTCTGGCGCTACCCTCTGGTGCGACGAGGGTCGTGACTCCGTCGCACCAGAATCAGCCGGAGGTTGCCGAGGCGACGGTTATTATTGCGGGGAATATTCCAGCTCTGTTACTGGGAGAGCGGATGAGACATCGTTGCTTTAAGGTGCGGTTCGAAAAGCGTCAGAACCACTCTCCCTGCAAAGCCTCCGCGAGATCAGTCTCTCGTTGGCGATCCTGATCTCCGCCTGGGTCAGCTGCCAGGCCCAACCGGGATCGTCGCCGGCGATGCCAGTGCCGATGGGGAGTCTTCACCATATATGTCAGGTCTCATTACCAGAATGGCCGATCCCAGCTCCCGGAGCTTTGGTAACTTTCTCTGACGCCAAACGGTGGCGTGCCGCGCAAAGGCGTTTGCGAAGATGATTCGGGCGAGGCTTGAATTCCCGGGATGCCAGAAGGGCGGTACACCCTCACCGCCGATTAGTCGAGTCCGACCCAAGCCTCGTCTCGAGATTTGGTCAGAGACGAGTCCCAGATCGATCCGCAGCGCAAATGGTAATCTTACCCGTCAACTGCTCTTGCGGGACCGAATCCAGAATCACTCTGAAAGATCGCGAAGCCTGGTGTGATCAAGGCGGGTGAGAATGAGCAAAAGATTCCCAGGAAACGCAAGGCCTTCAACAGAGGTTTGAAGTTCAAAGGCAACGATGAACCCCTCAAGGCAATGGAGTTTCAACCGGGCCATCGAACTCTATCCAGTACTATCAGGCGTTTTCCGAGCGCGGCGATCTAAACGTTGTGCAGCGTAAGCTGGAAGAATCCGCAGCGGATTTGACCGAGCTCTGGGAGATCAATGCGCACTACGGGCCAGCACTGCGCAGGGCCGGTTACCTGTAAGCTGAAAAAAAATTTGCCGAAGCGGTTGCCCTATTCGAAATCCATTTCGCTGACCCGAATAACGCCAATACTCGTCTGCTTCTTGGTATTGCAGATCTCGAGCTCGATCGGCTCGAGCCCGCCCGCGACGCGCTCAAAGCGTTGAGCTTCGATAGCCAACCGGTGCCCAGGCCATATATCTGTAATCTATGCGCTCACGCGAGCGCCGGTACCTCAGGCGGCTGATGAACTCATAAGTATATCCAGAAGCTGATCCCTTGGCCGCCGACATTTCAGGGAATGAAGGACATTGAAGCTAAGTGGCGCGCCCGTGCTGCGGCGCCTTAGTCTGGTCTCATAAAGGTCTTACAACCAATAAGACCGCCGATTCTCGATCGCCTGGTCTTCAGTCCCGGAGGACAAATATTTATATAGAACCATAGTCCCCCTGGGTAGTTCGCTTTGCTCCAGAGGGCGCAATGTTCCAGCCCGTGCGGGAACATCACCAGCTCCTACGGGCAAAAAAACTTCTTCAGGTGCCTGGTGCGCCATAAGCGGCTTTGCCACCTCGGGACCCGTTTAAAAAACAACCGGCTCATGTTACTCATTTGTTCCGCGGACTTTGGATACGGGTCATTCACCTCACAATGATCAATTGTTTCTTCAGCTTGATGTCCGCCGAAGGAACTCCCAGTCATAGGCTGTGTCGATCCACTTTCGACGATAAACTTATGCGAGACGCGTCCAATACGGGCGAGCTGTTCGCCCTTTAGTTCGAGCGCTACTGTTCTCATTTCTCTGGTTGTAAGGCGACTCGCTTCGGGGAGCCTTTGGCTCCTGGGTTGGTCGTGGTACCGGAAGGGTCAGGTGTTTGACGTGTAACTGCACCACCTCCTCGCCGGCGCGACTGCGTGTTCCTGAGATCGAACTTCACCAGGGTTGAACCGCCTGCAGAGCAGGGACTGCTTTTCGTGCGGAGGTTGGAATAAGAAAAGTCCGTATAAGCTCAGGCCATAGCCGAACGGATATAACAGTTCACTCTTCAAGTACAGGTAAGTTCTGCCGTGACGAATGTCGTAGTCCAGCATCGACGGCAACTGCTCCAGTGACCGGGGCCAGGTCTGCAGTCGGCCAGCCGGGTTGTAATCTCCAGATACTTAATGACATCAGCCAGCGCGTTACCTTCCTCTGGCTGTTGAGGGCCATGAGCGGAAATGGCCGGTGTGTTGTCTTGCGTCCAGTTGATCGCATAGGGAAAGCAGGATGAGTACGACGATGGTTCAGGGAATTAGCCTGGTAGACTTGCTTTACCAGTTCTTCCTGCTCGAGCGTGATCGATTGCCTGTCGACCGCTTCCGCCCTTCACTCGGTGTGGAGACTTTTCCCCAAACAGTATCGTTGGCTCCGCGTTTGGGTGATTTCCCACAAACAATTGTGTCACGTCGAGCCACGCGCGAGCTACCCCTGGCTGCCCCCGCGTCATTATTTTGCGACAGAAGCTCACATTCACGCCGGGTCCGACCTTTCTTCTTATTCCTTCATGAGCAGCGTAACTCCGGTAGGGTGGAGTACGCTGTACCAATCAACAGGACTTCATTGGCGCGCGGGCCGATCACGGCGATAGACTTCACTGTCTGCTTGTTCAGGGGCAGCCAGATTTTGCGAGTTTCAACAACGATGGATTCTGGGTGGCCCGGCGAGCTACGGCAGTAGCTCGCTCAGCCACGGATGCTTCAGCCTCGTTGCGCGGTATTCGAATAGGGGAACCAGTGAGGGGTGGGTCCGGCAGAGCCGAGCCACAGGATCACATCACTCTGAAGTTTCCTCTGAGTGCGTTGTATCCAGTTTCCGCTTCCGTCGGCAAGTCTCTCTGGGTGCCCCGCGAACGGCCTCGAGGATACCTGTCGAGGAACTGGCCGATGCCTGCTCTTACTGACGAAGCGGCGGCGTGATCAAAGTCTGGAGAGTATTTCTGTGCTTAGTGACCAGATTGCGCATTGCTCCCGCATCTGAGTGCAGATGATGCCCATCTTGTCCCCATTCACCTTGCGGGCTACGTTTTCCCAGCACTGGATTGGCGGTCATCGGCACCCCGTTCATTCGAGTTGTGCGGAGGCCTTAGAACGCTCGCGAGCCATGACCTTCGATCACACCCATCCGGAAGGGAACCGAGTAATACTCTCCGGAAGAGTCTTTCGTCAGTCGGATGATGGCATCTTGCATCGCCACGATCATGTTTTCTGTTGCTGTTGGCGAGGAAATGCTTCATCCAGCGCTGGCCGCCTGCGCGGTACCTGGAGCCGATCGCCCTGCAACCCTCACCACAAAAGCGACCACCATCGCGCCGTTGAAGTAAGGATCTTCCGCCATGGCATTCTTCGGTTCCTACCCCGGCGCGGATCGCGACCGAGATCGGCGTTCTGGCGATCGCCAGCTGATGCCGCCCCTGATGGTATTCACGCCGCTCTTTGAAAGATGTACCGCGCGGCTTCCGTAACCTTCAATCGACGCCCACTTGTCGCAGCTTTATCCGGATCAGGTCTCGCCAGAATGGCCAATGCCCTGGAAACGTTGTGGTTGGGATTGGCGGCCGGTGCGTCCCCCACTTACCCGGACCGCCCTGTGTCCAGGCCATGCATGCCTTCCACGTGAAGCCCGCTGCCTTTGATTCCCAAACGCGGCGCACTCGGGTTCGATTGAGGCAGGCCGCCCCTTTTCGTCGAAGAGCGTCATCAGCGAAAGTATGTGTTGTTGATTCTCGCTGCAGGGGCGGATCTGGATTTTGAAAGAGGTGGCTCAAGTTTTGCAGGCCCCGTTAGCGAAACCAGGGCCGGAGTTGTTGCCGGGCTGGGCGGTACACCGGCCACCAACAACAGCCAGCACAAAACGGCAACGAGGACTGCCAGGTATCTTCGCGTTTGTCGGTTTTCTCTCGACTGCTTGCAAATAAGATCGGCTCCCAAACTGAACCTTTGACTCATCGATCGGGCGATTGGCTGCTTCATAGCGAAATTCCCCGGGGGCGTATCCGTCAGCTGAATCTCCTTTGTGCGGGTAGCGCGATGTGCGGCATAAACAGAGGTAGAGCTTCGGTTGCGCAGGTGCGCGAGCATGTATTGATAGCCGCGCCGGATGTCGCGTTCGCGTGCCGCGGGGCGGAGATATCGACTGGCGCGACCACGATCGCTTTCTCTGGTCGGGGCTGGCTTGTGCCAAGAATGCGCCCATCGTGATCGATCACCCTGACTGCCGCCAGGCCAGGAGTATGGCGGATAGTGTTTCAGACTCGCACCCTGGTTGGCGGCCACCACGAAGGCTGCTGTATTCTCCGAGCGCGCGGCGGCGATTCACAGTGGTCCACCAGTCCATCGGCTCTGTATTGCCCCCAGGGGATCCATGTAGGCAGAGACGCGCACCACGGCGGCTCAGCACCATTCGCTGCTAACTGACCGAAGATCGCCTCCGGGGAAGCGGCCCGGTCGTAACAGATGGCGCAGCCAATGCGTCGGTGGCGTGTCGGCGACGGGAAAAAGAGGTTCATCGCAACTTCTTCGAGATCAGCGGGGGCTGGCGTGTTACTTCGTAGGGAATCCGGTGTTCACTGCTGCGGTACTTGTGGAGGATGCCTTTGGGTCATCCGATCAAGGCGGGTAGTATTGCCAGAGACAACGTCCGGCCACTTTGTATCAACTTCCGCAGCGTGGAGCCACTTTGGATGTAGATGTGCCTTATTCGCGCGCCTTCTGGACCAGCCGCTCGGTGTGCTCGTTGGGAATCTGGCACGGCAAGCTTCTCGATCCAGTTTCTGCACCGCCGTCGGAAGAGACCGGGGGCAGAGTGAGCGAACTCCGGGAACACGACAGGCCGAACGGGCAAAAACGGAGCGCTTCCAGCTACCGCGGAATCGATCATTGATAGCATCAGTCAGTGCTCGCGCGCATGGCGCGTCGCTCGATGTCCAGATTCGGCAGGTCATGTCTGTCTCTGACAGGCGGCAACTGAATATCGAATTTGTTCCATGATCTATTCCTGTTTGCTAAATGTTTCAGCGCCGCGACGAAATTCGTAAAGTTACGATCAACTGATCGGGGACGGTACGTTATCAATCGCGGGGACCTCGGCCATCACGGCGCGTGTTGTGTTTATCGATGTACGCGCGCCGCGCCGCGGTCATCGGATAAACCCTCGGGCCTGGAGTACGGATACCTGGTCATGCCATGAAGGAAGCGGCCACCTGATCGGGCTGGCTGAGTTGATGTATCCATCTCTTTGCTGAAGCCATCAGAATAAAGCAGGAGGTGCGCGTCCAGCCGGCAGGCAACGGCGGCAGCCGGCGGGCGTCGAACGACAGACTGATCTCATCGCCTGGTCGCGAGATGGCAAACATATCGTGCGATCTGTGGCAGCTCGCGCCACGTCGCCTTCTCATTAGCAGCCATGGCCCGGCATCACCTTCCGGGGCGAAGCGAAAAGGATACCTGTTGGTAGTCATAACCGAAGGTTCCACTTATCACTGGAGCCTTCGCGCGAGAAACACTCAGCGCAGCGTTACCTCGACGACGGGATCGAGGCGCGTCATCCACAGCGGCACACTTTCAAATTGGAAGTATCGATGAGGTGATCCCGAAGATACGCATGCTGGTGACTATGCGGACTTCGCGGCTGGGGCTGAGGAATTTGCCAGTGAGATCGACGGTCACGGTCTGCGGGCGACCGACAGGGAATGCCGATGTCTTCCGATGACAGTACGCCATTCTACTCCTCTTCTGTCCTTCACCTGCAACGATGGCAAGGTCGTTGACTTGCCGCACTTGCGACGCTGCGACGTTGTCCACTCGACCAGGCATAATCGGTCCAACCGGTCAGCAACAACACCAGCGTTCGTTGGCTGGGTCTTTGTATGAACCACCGACGGCTCTACTGGGACCGCGCGTCCCGCCCGCTTCATCGAGACGCACTCTTCCTGCTCGGAGTTCTTCTGCTCCAGCTGGCGGCGGGCGGGACGCCCGCGGTCCCAGTGTCTGCAGTCCTCGTTCCGGCCAGCTTCAGGGGTTAGCGCGTGTGCTCCAGTCACGCGTAACCGCGAATCCGATCACGGCGGAAGTCATCGGGATACTGACGGTCCATCCAGGTGCGATCCGCGAGAGCACATCGTTTCCATGATCATCGAAGGCGCTCATTCTGGCGGCGGTTGCGCCACGCGTTCTAAAGAGCCTGAAAGGTCGTGGCGGATCGGTCATGCCTTCGTTGTTGGATAGATCTTCCGCGCCTTGCGGATGCGCCACCGCGATTAGCTGGAACCGATCGGCGAAGAGCGCCTCTCCCAACTGCGTTGGTAACGCGCAATTCATAGAGCCCGTTGCGCTCCTTCAATTGGTCGCCGCGAATGCGTTACGCACTCATCCGGGTCAGGTGTATTGTGGCGTCCTGGTTCCTCCAAATAACCCATCTCGCCACCGCCCATGAAATCCCGTGATGAACTCAAACCGCTCGCCATTCCAGGCATAAGGAGGCAAGGAGGACGCGATGACGGCTTGCGATCGAGTTCAAAGTGACGGACAGGGTAATCAGGAAGATTTCTGCACATCGGTAGCTGGTTTGGCAATTTCGGTCTCGGCCTGAACGATTCCCGGCAGGCCGCAGTGTTCGTACCGCGCATCAACGGTCAGATCGTTTGCCCGGGCCGAAAAAGAAGGTCGTCAGGGGCAACTGCGGGGCTGGCAGATGAAGTTTCGAGCTTCTGGATCAGGCTGCCCGCCCGCGCCCCGACCTTTGCGCCGATGCCGCTGCGGTTACTCACCTTGCCGGTCAGGTTACGCGGAGCGAGTGGCTGCTGTTTCCACCGTTCATTGCGTCCGGGCTGCAGGTATCCGCGGAAGGCGATCCGACGATGATGTCCGTGTCGCCGTCACTGTCAATATCACTCCGTCGCCAACAAGCGCCCCACGGCGAGGCCGGTCTCGCTGCCCGGGCGACGGCCCGTTCGCTCGTATCAATCCAGCCGTTCCCCACGTTACGCCAGACGCGCACTCCCTTTATCGGTGACCATCAGGCAATCGAGCAGGCCGTCATTGTCATAGTCCAGGAACTGCGCCGCGCGCGCTCTTCTGGAACCGGCAGGCGCGGCGGTCGTCTTGAATTTTCCTTTCCGTCGCTGAGGGCAAAGAGACCAGGCCCGTCGGCGCGACCGAAGAAAGAAATCGGTGAAGCCATCCTTGTTCACATCGCCCGGCTGCCACGCAGGTCCAGTGACCATCGATACTCAAGGCCCACGTCTTTGGTGACGTTGCGAAAGTGTACCGTCCCGCTGATTGCTGTAGCAGGTCTGGCGCCTGTAGCCGTAATTGACCACCAGGAGATCCATGTCACGGCGGTTGTTAAAGTCCGTCGGCACCACCGCTACGGCGTGGCCCAGCTATTCAACTTCGCCGTAGCCGTCACGTCCGGTAAACTTACCGTTTCCGTCATTACGCAGTAGCAGCTTCGGCGCGCCCTGCGAAATCATCCGGGAGGTGAGTTGCGCGCCGGTCTTTAACGGCTTCGATAAATCGGCCAACCCGGTGATGAGGATATCGAGATCGCCATCATGGTCCACATCAGGCGAAAGCAACAGCCGAAGCGGAGATACGGATACGGCGAGATTCCAGGCCGCCTTCGTCACCTCCGTAAACTTGCCGCCGCCGTCGTTTGTGGTAAAGCGAAAGGCCACCGTAGTAGGTGATCAACAGGTCGGGTTTGCCGTCGTTATCAAAATCACCCGCTACGGCGCCGGTCGGTGGACCGATTGAGATTCTGTGGCCAGCGCGCCTGCCTGGCCGGTGATATCGACGAACTTGCCACCGTCATTGCGATAGAGATGCTGCTCAGTCTGAGTTGCCCAAAACAGGTCCAGATCGCCATCGCCGTCAAAGTCAAAGAGCGTAGCATGCCGCCCAACGCGGCGGCAATCTCTCGTCGGGTTGCGTCGCTCAGCTCAGCGCTCTTGAACTGGCGGCCAAAAACTGACGACGAGGCGAGACCCGCAGCCGCGTTCTGCGCGGATCAGCTGATCGCACGGCAGCATGCCCTGGTGGCATCCGTAAAAGTTACTGACGGAATGGCGCGCTCAACTAACTCGGCTTCGGCACCCGTTGAGGCGACAGCTTCCGCATAGCGGCCCTGCTCCAGGTAGTTATTGCCGATAGTTGTGGCGCTGCCGCGCTCGCGCAGTTCCTTAAACCGCTGGGTGATGGCCAGTCCCTCCTCCCGCTGATTGGTCCGCAATAGTGCCTGGCCCAGACCATAGAGCGCGGACCCGTTGTAGGGTTCGACGGACATTGCGGCGCGGAAAACGGCAATCGCTTCCAGCGTATTTCTTTTGCTGCGTGAATAGATCTGACCAAGGTTGATGTTCGCGCCCACGTCGTTCGGATCAATCTTGAGGAACGTGTTGAAAAGCGGCTACCGCCTCATCAGGCTTGGTGGTCTTCGCTATCATTCCCAGAACGTAGTAGGGCTGTGGTGCGTTGGGCGCGAAGGTAAGCGCGCGTTTTGGCTTCACGCTCTGCGCCCGGCAAGATCGGGTACGTTATAAAGCGCGATGCTGAGGTTGATGTGCGCCAGCCCGAGCTTCGGGTCGATCTGTAGGGCACGCTTGAAAGTGCCTCGGCTCCCTCCTTGTACTTGAATTGTTCAAGGAGCGCGACACCGATGTTGTTCTCGCGATAGGCGTCCTCCGACGAGACAGGGCTCAGCCGGGACGACTGGCCACGGGAGTGCCAGGAAATAAAAATGGCCGGCACCAGGATACCCAAGCCGAGAATGCAGTGAACAAGGACCCTGGTTCGATTCATGTGACAACCTGAATTTATGGTTCCTGTGGGTTAAGCGTGTTGGGCATCACTGATCCAGAAGGCCGCGCGAAGCAATAACGAAGGGCGTTAGTTTGAATTCGTGCGGGCCCCGGAGCCCTTTTCTGCGGGCTCTCATCTCGCTTTGTGTCTGACATCCGGCGATTGTCACTTGCCAGATCGCGCTAGGATCTCCTGCTGGTTGGCTAATATCCGCTCCTGGTTGGGCAAGCACAGTGTCGAGCTTCGCCTGATTCGAGAGAATCTCCTGCTGGTTCGACACGATCACTGCCTGGTTGGCCAGCGCCTTATCCAGTTTTGCCTGGTTGGCTTCAATCCGCTTCTGGTTCCCGATGATGGTCTCCTGATTCGCGATAATACTGCGCTGGTTAGTCAATACTTCGTCGGTCGACATAGAGTCTCCTTGGTCTGACTATTTTATAGCGAAGAGCGGCCCATTATAGCCGCACAAGCTGCTTAGATCACATGAATACCTTGTGTTTCGGCGCCGGTTCGCTGGTGAATATGACATGAACTCATACTTTAGTTGGAGATCGCTATCAGCCCAAAAGATGCAAAGTGTATCCCCGGGTTGTGCGTTATCTTGCCTGGCAAGGTTGGCAAGCAACATATCAGGCAGGCATCCGGGCTTCGAACTGGTTCTCAATTGGCGCCTTGTTCTATGAGGCTGTGCGCAAGGTTGGCCGCCGACGTCCATCATACTGCGAGAGCGTTTAGAGGCGGGCGTTGCCCGCCGGTTCGATTATCGCTGCCTGAGACGGCGGGCAACGCCCGCCTCTAAAGCGTCCTGCGGGTCGAAGGAGTAGAGAGGTTTATTTAATGAGCAGTGAGAAATAATAGCTCCTACACTTATTCGTTGGCTGCGGTACTGCTGCTGAGTTTGTCAATCGCGGGTTGCCGCCCAGGCGCCAAACTACCGGCGAAGTCATCCAAAGAATATACGACGAAGTTGTCCGAGCCTTCTTACGTCGGCCTGGCAGCTCTCCAGGTCGGTGACGACGTGCGTGCCGACCGCACGTTGGCGCAGCTAACGCAGTTGGTGCCTGCCGAGCCCGCAGGCTGGGCCAACTGGGGATTGCTTGCGTTGCGCCAGCGGAATTTTGATCAGGCATCCGACCGGCTCGAGCGCGCCCGTTCGCTCGCTGCTCCGAAAATGATCAGATCTATTACCTAATCGGGCTGCTTGAGAAAGGTCGAGGCCGCTCGCCAGAAGCAATCACAGCCCTGCGCAAAGCGATCGAGCTGAATCCGAAGAATCTGGTTGCCACTTTTGCGCTGGCTGAAGAAATTGAACGACTGGGCGACGAGAACAGCGCCGCCGAGTATCAGCGGCTGGTGCAAAAGATCCTGGAGGCTCAGCCTGAACAACCTCGCGGCGCTGCTTGAACTCGGACGCGCTGCGGCCAAACGTGGTGATGCCGATACGTTGCGACGAACGGTAGACAGGATCACGCAGCGGTCGTCCGGTTGGCCCGCTGACGTACAACAACAACTGAGCGCCCTGCAAACAGCCGCATCCGGTTCAGATCTTCAGGCCGCGGCAACGCGGATAGCGTTCCCTGCGCAACGTGTTGGTGCGCGTCCCCGACTATCGCAAAGATCTATCGATCATCAAACCACCGCCCGGGGAAGAGGCGCAACCATTCACTCACTTGCTGAAGATGGAGTCGCCAATCTTCGCACCGGCGCCAGCGGATAACGGCGATCAGCTTTTCGTCTGAGCCAGTGCCAAATGCGCAGGCCGCCAAATGGAGTTGGATCGGATCGATTTCGCTGAGCGGCGAAGGCTCACCGGTCATTGTACTGGCTAACGAAAAGAAGTGCGTATTGGCAATGCGAGTTATCCCTTTCCGGGCGGGCCAGCGCCCGTTCCGCCGGGACCAGAAGGCGTTGTCGGGCTCGATTTCAATTACGATTTCAAAACTGATCTGGTCCTGGCGGGAGCGGGCGGCTTTCGTCTGTTCAAGCAGGAAAGCGCCAACAAATTCGCCGACGTCACCGCGCAAACAAAGTTGTCGTCGACGATCTTGAATGGAAGTTTCACCGGCGCATGGGCTGCCGACGTCGATAGCGACGGCGATCTCGATGTCGTGCTCGGCGCGGAAAACAGGGCTGCCAATGGTTTTGCGAAACAATGGTGATGGCTCGTTCGCGGAGATTCATCCGTTCGCGGGAGTCTCCGGATTGCGCGGATTCGTCTGGGCGGACATCGACGCCGACGGTGATCCTGATGCGGCGTTGATTGACGGGCAGAACAAGGTGCGTGTTTTTACAAATGAACGCAGCGGACAGTTCAAAGAGCGCTCGTTACCCGCCGAACCTGCAAACTGTCAGGCGATCAACACCGCTGACGTGAACAATGACGGCGTTTTCGATCTGTTGGCAGTCGAAGATGACGGACGAATTATGGCGCTTTCCAACAAGAATGAAGGCCAGCAATGGGAGACGACTCAGATCGCCACCTATCAGTGGTCGAGAATTACCTTCATCGACGCGCTCATCTTCAAGTGATCGATTTGGACAACAACGGTGGCAACGATTTGTTACTCACTTTCAGCGCCTCAACGCCACGGCAAGAACATGCCCGGCGCGCTTGTTTGGTTGGGCAGATGAATCCAGACAAATTTGGGCTGTTGGACAAGCTATCTGGGCCGGCGCTTGCTATGGAAGCGGCTGATATCAACGGTGACGGCCGACTTGATTTGTTGGGCTTGACGGATGAGGGACAACCGGTTCAGGCAATCAATCACGGCACGAAGAACTATCACTGGCAGGCAATTCCGTCCCCGTGCGGCCCAGGCCACGGGCGATCAGCGCATCAATAGCTTCGGTATTGGCGGCGAGATGGAGATTCGTGCGGCCTGCTCGTGCAAAAGCAATTAGTCACGGGGCCGATTGTCCACTTTGGTTTGGGCGATCAAAGCGGCGCCGATGTCGTGCGCATCGTCTGGCCCAACGGAGCGGTGCGCGCCGAGTTTGAAACGAGGAGATCAAACCATCCTTGCCGAGCAGCGCTTGAAAGGCTCATGTCCATTCCTCTTCGCCTATAACGGCAAGGAAATGAAGTTTGTCAAAGACGCCGTGCCCTGGAGTTCTGCGATCGGTCTGCGCATCAACACGATCGGGCACGGCGCGGGTCGAAGCCACCGAAGAGTGGTACAAGATCGGCGGCAACGAACTCGTGCCGCGCGACGGTTACTACGATCTGCGCATCACCGCCGAGCTTTGGGAGACCTACTACTACGATCAGTTGGCGCTGATGACCGTGGACCATCCGGCGGGAACCGACATCTTCGTCGATGAACGTTTTGTTATTCCGCCGGCGAAGCTGGCAATCACCACCGTCGAGACGCCGCACAAGATCGCGCACGCAGTGGATGACAGTGGCAACGACGTGACGGATATTGTCGGCGCTCTTGACGAGAAATATCTCGATAACTTTGGGCGCGGGCGTTATCAGGGTGTGACTCGCGATCATTACGTCGAAGTCGATCTGGGCGAGGACGCGCCGCAAAGCGGCCCGCTGTGGTTGATCGCCAAAGGCTGGATGCACCCGACTGATTCTTCGATCAACGTGGCGATCAGCCAGGGTCAGGACGTTCATCCGCAGCCGCTGAGCATGGAAGTCCCCGATGGCAAGGGCGGCTGGGTTGTGGCCCAACCAAACCTGGGCTTTCCTGCCGGGCGCAAGAAGATCTGCCTGTTCGATCTCGGCAAACGTCTTCCGCCCGGGCACACCACGCCGCTTGCGGCTGCGTACTAATCTCGAGATCTTCTGGGACTCGATCGAGTGGGCGAAAGGGCTCTCCGATACGCAGTTGAAAACGGTCCGAATGAATCCGGCGACGGCTGACCTGCACTATCGCGGCTACTCAGTGATCAATAAGCCGAACGCTTCATCGCCGGAAGTGCCCGACTATAATCAGATTTCGGCCTCGAAACAGATCTGGCGCGATCTGATCGGCTATTACACACGCTTTGGCGACGTGCGCGAACTGCTCGAGAAAAGTTGACGACCGCTACGTGATCATGAACTGCTGGCGACGAGATGACCTTTCGCTTTCCGGCCCAGCCACCACCGCCGGCCGGCTGGCTGCGCGACTACATCATACATCGGCGACGGCTGGATCAAGGACGGCGATTATAACTCGACCTTCTCCAAGACGGTGCTGCCTTTGCCGTATCACGCCAAGCAGGAATACACTACGCCGCCCGGCAGCCTCGAGGATGAGTGGGTCTACAAGCAACATCCTGAAGACTGGCAAAAGTACCACACGCGCTACGTCACGCCTGACGTCTTCAAAATGCATTGAGGTCCAAAGTAAGCGAGAGATGACGCCAAAGTCGTTCTGACAAGAATCGTGCTCGGACTGATTTTTCGTGGCGCTGCTCGCAACGCCGATCGCGATCAAAGCGCCTGGCGGCGCGCAGCGAAGCGCGACAAATCCAAACTGGGCGCCAGCCAGGCGCTCGCTCGCTACGGCTTTTATCTTACAGGAAGTTGCCCAGGCGTCGGGCATCAGATTCGTTCATCAGGCCCCGACCCTGGACCACAAGCTGGATCACATCATGCCGCAGGTGGCCGCGATGGGCGCCGGGGCGTCGATCGTTGATTTCGATCGCGATGGCTGGCAGGACATCTACCTGACCAACAGCGGTGAGGGCAGCAGAGAACTGCCTGTACCGCAATCAGGGCGACGGCACCTTCAAGGACGTAGCCGCCGAGCTGGGTATCGCCGATCTCAATCAGGCGGGCACGGGCGTATCGATGGGTGCCGTTTGGGGCGATTACGACAACGATGGCTACGAAGATCTGTTCTGTCTACAAATGGGGACGACCGGAGCTGTTTCACAACGATGGCGGCCGCCATTTCACACGCGTCACCGAGCAAGCTGGATTGCCTGCCTGGGTGAACGCCAATACGGCGATCTGGTTTGACTCAGGATGGCGATGGGCTGCTTGATCTCTTTCGTTGGCGGCTACTATTCCGAAGACGTCGATCTGTGGCATTTGAAGACGACAAGGATGATGCCCGGAGAGCTTCGAGGTACGCGAAGAACGGTGGCCGCAAATATCTATTCCACAACCTCGGCGGCGGAAAGTTCGAAGAAGTTAGCGCGAAACTTGGTATCAACAGTCAGACGCTGGGCGCTGGCCGCCGCGGCCGCCGACTTGAGGGGTACGGGTCACCAGGATCTGTTCATGGCCAACGACTACGGCGTTTCGGAGCTGTACTTCAACAACGGCAAAGCAATTTCACGAAGTCGGCGAACAGACCGGTGTTGGCTTTGCACCGAAGAGCGGCATGACCGCAGCGCGTGGAGACGTTCTCAATCAGGGCAGCTATGCGATTTATGTCTCGAACATTTCTGAGGACGGAGTGCTGATTCAAGGCAATAATCTCTGGGTGCCTCAGGAAGGAACATCTGGTGACGGCCTGACAATACGAGAATCTGGCGCGCGAGTTGGGCGTCGAAATGGGCGGTTGGAGCTGGGGCGTGCAGTTCGGCGATCTGAACAACGACGGCACGCTTGACCTCTATCTGACGAACGGCTACGTCTCCGCGGATCGAAACAAGAGCTACTGGTATGACTTTTCAAAAATTGCCGGCGGCAACAGCTCTGATTATCGGGGATGCCGAGAACTGGCCGGCGATGGAGGGTCGCAGCTTGTCGGGTTACCAGCAAAAGCGCGTCTGGGTGAACGATGGTGCGGGCAAGTTCAACGATGTGGCGCAGGCGGTCGGCGCGACCGACACCTACGATGGCCGTTCGGTGGTCGCTGGCAGATCTGTGGAATCGCGGTGTGCTCGATGTAGTTGTTACGAACCAACGCGGGCCGTTGTTGATCTACAAGAACACCGTGACGCCGGATAACCAGTGGATCGATTTTGAGCTGGAAGGAACCAGCCAGTAATCGCAGCGCGCTCGGCGCCGAGGTCAAGCTCTTCTGGAGCGGGCGCCAGCAAGTGCAGACGATTTCCGGCGGCAGTGGCTTCTGCGCGCAGAACCAGCGGCGGCTGCATTTTGGTTTAGGCAAGAATCCGCAAATAGAAAAAGCCGTGATCCGCTGGCCGTCCGGCAAAATCCAGACCGTCGATAAACCGTTGCCTGGGCAAGCTCAACAAGATTAAGGAGCCAGTATGAGCCAGTCGACTACTGAGGCTGCGACTGAGGCTGTCGATTACCCGCCAATCGAAGTGCCGGCGCGGCGCAAGATTCCGTTTCGACAATCGTTACGTCGCTCCGCTTTTCATTACGACGCATCCTGCTCGTCGGGCACCTCTCGTATGGCATCCTGGAAAGTTATCAGAAAGACGGCGCTCGGCGATCGTCGTAGCCATCGTTACCGAGCTGATTCTGGGCCGCATCTTTTTGGCAAGTGGCTCAATCTGGCCAGCGCCTACATCACCGGAATCAGCGTCGGCATTCTGGTTCGCTCTCCCGCCTACTGGCCGTATGCGTTGTGCAGCGTGATCTCGATCATGTCGAAGTATGTACTTGCGAGTGAAGGGACGGCACATCTGGAATCCGTCCAACTTTGGCATCGCGGTGCTGTTATTTCTGGCGCCGGAGACCATGGCCGTGTCTGAGCATTCAGTGGGGTAACAACTATGGCGCGCTGCTGGTGATCTGGGTGTCTGGGCTCGATTATCATCTGGCGCGCGCGCCGCTTTCACATCAGCGCCACCTACGTCGTTTCGTTCTTCTTGCTGGCGTTCCTGCGCAGCTGGATCACCGGTCGATCCGCTGGCAGGCGGAGGTAGCGCCGATCACCGGGCCGATGTATCAACTGTTCGTGTTCTTCATGATCACCGATCCGAAGACAACGGTCCGCTCGAAGATCGGGACCAGTGCGTGGTCGCCTTCCGCGTGGCCCTGTGCTGAGTTTTTCTGAGATTGGATCAGGTCGTATACGCTCCGATCTTCGCGCTGTTCTTTGTGGGACCGGCGGCGAATCTGATCGAGATCTGGTGGGATTCGCGCGCCCAGAAAGGCGCGGTCGCCGTCACCAACCTGAATTCATCCGAGGTAAAGAGTCCTAATGCGCAATCCGACGCAGCTCACGAGTGCCACAACTTCAATGATGGTCAGCCGGCTCATCACTGGGACCGCGGGCGTCCCGACCGCTAACGTACGCTGCGAGAGCTCACCATTCGTTGCTCTCACGACTGGGTCTTGCAGAAACCAGGCGGGCGGGACGCCTGCGGTCCCAGTAATCACGGCCCCAGTAAGTTAGATCCTGCGTTTATGCTCGTCTTCACTTGTTGCTTAGTTCTCAGCCGTGCAAGCAGCCGGCACCAAGCGCGCAGCCAGCGCGCCCTTCTCCCGAAGTGGCCAGCCACGTCACCCTCGCCGACAGCCAGTCCCACGCCGCCCCGGCCGTCAGGTCCGATCGAGTTTACCGATGTCACCGCTCAGGCCGGCATTCACTTCAAACATAACAGCGGCGCGTTTGGGAAAAAGTATCTGCCGGAAACTCTCGGTACTGGCTGCGCTTTTCTCGATTATGACAACGACGGCTGGCAGGACATTTTGCTTGTCAATTCCATGGACTGGCCGGAGCACAAGACCAGCAAGTCGTTTCTGGCGCTCTATCACAACAACCAGGACGGCACGTTCACGGATGTCACGCGACAGGCAGGACTGGCAGTGGAAATGTATGGTATCGGTGTCGCGGTCGCCGATTACGACAATGATGGGAATGACGATATCTACATAACCTGCGTCGGGGCCGAATCATCTCTTTCGCAATCTGGGAGGCGGTAAAGTTCGCGGATGTGACGGCCAGAGCAGGCGTCGGCGATCCGGGGTTCTCGACCAGCGCGGTTTGGTTCGATTATGACAACGACGGCAAGCTTGATCTCTTTGTAGCCAACTACGTTGACTGGTCCGTTGAGAAGGATCAGTTCTGCTCGCTCGACGGAAAGAACAAATCGTACTGCACGCCGCAATCCTACAAAGGTCAGAGCTCGACGCTTTACCACAACAAAGGCAACGGCACGTTTGAAAACGTCACGCAACGCGCCGGGTCTGAACGATCCGACGCAGTAAATCGCTCGGCGTGGCGTTGCTGGATTACAACAGCGACGGCTGGCTGGATCTGTTCGTTGCTAACGACACAGAGCCCAACAAGCTCTACAAGAACAACGGCAACGGCACCTTTACGGATGAAGGCGGTGGCGGCGGGCGTGGCGTTTAGCGAAGCGGGCACCGCGCGCGCCGGCATGGGTGTCGACGCCGGAGACTATGACGGCTCCGGCCGGCCAGGAATTGTGCTCGGGAATTTCACGAACGAGAGCATGGCGCTCTATCAACAACGACGGCAGCAGGCCTGTTTACTGATGAAGCGCCCAATTCCGGCATCGGCAAAATGTCGGCACAGTCGCTGACGTTCGCAGTCTTCTTCTGTTGATTATGACCTGGACGGCTTGCTGGACGTCTTCGCGGCGAACGGTCACGTTTCCGACGACATCAGCGTGGTGCAGCCAAACGTCAAATACGCGCAGCCACCACATCTCTTCCACAACAAGGGCAAGAAGAAATTTGAAGAGATGACCGGCAAGCTGGGCCGCGGCGTTGCAGCGAGCCATTGTCGGGCGCGGGCGCCGCTTATGGCGACTTTCGACAACGATGGCGATCTTGATCTATTGATCACCGCCAACAATGGACCGGCGCGCTTGCTACGAAACGAAAACGCCAATCAGAACGATCTGTTGCGAGTGAAGACTGTAGGCACCAAATCAAATCGCGACGGCATTGGCGCGAAGGTCACCTTGAAGACGGCGAAAGGCGCGAGGCTCTTCAGCATGGTCAAGACCGGATCGAGCTATTGTTCCCAGAGCGAGCTGCCGCTCGTCTTTGGCCTGGGTGCACCTGAGGAGGGCAAGACTTTGAGTTTTGAAATCATCTGGCCCAGCGGCGAAAAGGACACCATCTCTGACGTCAAGCCGAACCAGTCGATTACCGTTGAAGAGGGAAGGGGATTACGGCTGCGAACGCGATAGTTTTCTGCCAAGCCAGCGCCCTGCGCCCTCGCCTTCACCACAAGCTTCTGCGGCTCAGGCTTCATCGCCGAAGAAATAGGGTGGTGAACAGTCTACCAACTACAACAAACAACATACCCGTTTAGACGGGGCACTTGTGCTCCTTGCCGGCAGGCGGACAAGTCCGCGAGGCTAAACGGATGCGAGCCACTAACGCTCGCCTATTTCATAAACCGCGGTCTTTGGATTGTAGAGTTTCCAGTCAAACCAGTAATCCTCGAGTACCGCCACCTTCTTCAGTTGCTTCCCGGCCAGCGGTCCTGAGGTGGCACGCCCGGAAAAGTCCCACAGGCTGCCACTTTCACGCATCGACCACTTGCAGCGGTATGGCCCCGGGCTTGGCGAAAAACTCCAGCCGGCGCCCCTCTACCGTGCTTTCAAAAGCGCGCACCGACCGGTGATCGTCGCCCACTACAATAATCAACGGCACGCCGCCGACACTGTCAATGATCGGACTCTGTTTCTGTAGTGTTTCCAGAGGATAGGCCTTCATCACGCCGTTCAGGTTAATACCGACAACCGTGGCGCGCGGTTCCAAATCCTGTCCCGCCTTTTTGAATTGAGGCAGCACCGCGCGCGGCCCATCCGCTCTTCCCAGTTTGTGGGCGCGTATTCTTTCGCTGCTGCCAGGATTCTTTCATCCGGACGAAGAACTTCGAGCCCTGCGGTTGCTCACGCTTCCACAAAGCGAAGGAAAGCTCATCGTGAAAGACAGGCTTAAGATGATGGCCTTTCAAGGGGCCCGAGGATTGCTTCTCCTGTAACCTGTTGCCACCGGAGCCGGTCTCTTCATCACGCATGATGAAGTTTTGATTGTTGATGCCCGCCAGATGGAAGTGGAGCACTCGTCCGTCTACTGTCGTTTCCCACACCAGACCGGTGTGACAGAGCGTTCAATAAGTGGCCACGATCGGCGTGCCACCGACGGTGTCCTGAACCACATGGTGGTAAGCCATCAATCGAGTGGATAGGCAACGGCCTCTCCGTTGGCTTCTCGACGGCCAGGACCATGTCAGCATCCAGTCATGAAGCGCAGCATCGCTCGATCTTCGCATAGGCCGCGTTCGGCAGCGGATTGAACATCCACTCGAAATGGTTCTGGCGCGCAGAACCAGGCTGGCGGCGAAGGTCAGGACGAGAGCAATAACGCAGAGCTGGTTTTCGCCACCAGCGCGTACCACGCCAAAGCCAAACAACCATGGCAATAGCGAGGCCCTGCTCCGATCAAGGTCAACCAGGGCGACCAGCGACGCAAGCGTGAATGCAAGCGACAGGCCTCGCGTGAGACTGAGGCTTAAAGGGCATAATCAGGCCGACCGGGATGATCACGCTGAGACAATATTATTAAGGTGAGAATGAGCAATCCAGCCAGGCAAGTCGAGCGCCGGTTCTTTAGCTGATTCTTAAGGGTAGTCTCAGTTGCCGGGTTGTCCATGGGAATCTCCACTTTCAATATTTTGCGCCAGTTCTAGCAGACTGCTTGAAAACTCAAGCTTGAAAGCTGAGCACCAAATTTGGAGTGCGCGCCGAAAGCGTCGGCGCTTTGGATTCCTTAGGATTTCTGCAAGCACCGTATCCAAAGCGGCGTCGCGCTACGCTTGCCACCGCACTCAAATCAGGTCTTTCAGCAGCCAGCTAGGGTTCGCGGCCCACACCCAGGGCATCGGCGACGCGATTGATATGGTTGAACCGGGAGGCGATCAAAGTGATCTGCAGGATGCCTTTGTCGTCAAAACCCACAGCGCGCAAGCGTTCGCGATCCGCGGGTGAAATGCGCGTCGCGTCTTTTGTTACCTGCCACTACATAGTCGAGCATTACCCGATCCTGTTCGGAGATCAGGGGCAGTCTTATAGTCCTTCTCCGAGGGCCTCGACCATCTCGCCATCCAGTGTCACGCGACGCAGAAACTCTGCGTGAGATTCGATTCAATAATGGCACCGGTTCGTGACCGAGACCATGGTCGCGATCATTTCGTGTTGACGGCGCTGCAAAGGCAAGTCGGGCGACAGCAACGAGCCGTAAGTGGCGAACGCGCGTGAAAGAGCGCTTCGGGGATCAGACTATGCGAATCCACAATACCGGACGAGCCGCCGTCACGCTGTAGGATGAACCGGAGTGGCGTACTCAATTGGGTACAGGTGGCGCTGTCCTTCTGAGGCCTCTCGTACTTTTTCGTCTTCAGAAACCGGAATAGTCTTGATCCAGGTCATAAAGTTGTGATCTCCTCTCGTGGTGTTGTCGCTCCGATTTTAACAATGCGGCTCTGCCGCTCTGCGAGTGCGGTGAGGCTCTGCCCTCACCGGAATGATCTCTTGAACTTCGAGGCTGCGCCTCGTTCATCGCGAACGGAGGCAGAGCCTCAGCATCAAAGGTGGAGTGATCGGTAAGGCAGAGCCTTCACCGCACTGGGGAGCGGCAGAGCCGCAAAACCGTGATCCCCGGTCGCAAACTATTAGTTCCAGCTAACTAACAATTTGCATTACAACGTTCGCCTTCCGCGAAACAAGAAATAGTAAACCGGCACTCCCAAGGCTACCACGCCAACGCCCAGGAACGATTGTTTGGGCTGGCCAGCGCCCAGTAGCACCAGCATTGCCAGGAGCAGCAGCAGGAATACGATTGGTGTCGCAGGATAGCCCGGCGTGGAGTGTTCGGCTCATGTTGTTGCCGTCGACGCAGCACAAAAAGTCCAAAATACCGTTAGCGCGATGAAGACCAGAACAACAAAGAAAAAGCAGGAGATTATCTCATCAAACGTGCCGCTCAATACCAGGATCGACGCGAGCACGGCCTGCAGCGCGATGCAGCGGGCCGGTGTATTGAAACGAGAATGTACTACTGCTGCTGCGGGAAAAAAGAGTCCGTCTCTGGCCATCGCAAAGTAGACGCGCAGCGCGGACATGATGATCGGCGCCAGGCTGCCCATCACAGCAACAATAACAAAACGGCGGAAAACACCACGCCGCCTGTGCGTCCGAACAGAACCTCGCCTACCTGCGCCGCGAACGCCTGTCCATCAGTTACTCGCTCCATCGGCACCAGATAGACAAAGGTCGCGCTCGTCAGAACGTAGACCGCCGTGACAATCAGAATGCCGTACGCAAAGGCCCGCGGCATCGTCCTGCCTGGATCGCGAACCTCGCCGGCGACCTTACTGACGTCCCACCAACCGGCGAAAGAGAAGAACAGAACCCACCACACCAATTGCCAGGGCTGCGATCAGCGGCTTCGACCCGGGTCGCTGCGCCATCAGCGGAAGGAAATTGGACCAGTTACCGAGCCCCAAAAGCAAAGGCCCACCACGGCCATGCGAACGCAAGAAAGCCGACCTTGAGCACCGTTAACCAACGCACAAACCAGGCGCCCAGTTTCACGCCGCGTATGTTTACGAGGGCCAGCCCCACGATCGAGGACGATCGCCACGAGTTTGTGCCCCGGGCTGATAAGTGAAGCCCGTACCCAGCGTAGCTCGCCGCGCCCGTAGCAGTTGCCGCAGTCAAACCGGGGTCCATGACCAGCAGGGCCATCCAGCCGTATAGAAAGGCCAGTGTTGGTCCATATACTTCACCTGCAGGTAGGCGTAACCGCCGCCCGCCTCCAGGAAACCTGACCGCCAATTCTCCAAAACAGAGCGCGCCGCAAAACGAGAGCGCGCCCACAACGACAAACAACCAACAACCAGAATGGCGAGCCGAGCGCTTTCGCCATTCCTGCGGGTGTCAGGAAAATGCCCACGGCAATGATCTCACCGACAATCAAAGCGGTCGCCGTACGCAGACCAATTTGGCGCTTAAGATCGTGTTGTGATTCCACCTGCTAAAAAGCATTCCTATAGAGTCTGTCCGAAACAGGGTCGCGACTTCCCATTCACACCGGGGCTTCAGCCCGGTGATTCTACTTGCGATTAAGCCAGTGAACCGTTTTAACGGCAATGACATACTCGACTCACACCGCGAGTCTGCATGAGCTACGGTTTGGCTTTGCCCCTTTCGGGGCAAAGTTCCTCGTCGCTTTTGCGCCCTTTGCCTCACCGGGCTAAAGCCGCGGTGTGAATGAGAAGGCAGACACTATTCCATGCTGGACGTAGCAGCCGGCCGGGCCACTTTGTACATGTCTCGGGCGATGCGGTCGTCGAGGCCGCCTTGATGAGAATCCATGTGATCGCGGCCCTCGATAACCTCGAAGGTCGCATCACTGCCCAGACTCTTTAGCGTATCCGCGCAGCAAATACACGGCCTCTTCAAGATGAAAATTGTCCACTGTGCCGACCACGAGGTGAAGTTTGCCCTTAAGTTTTGGTCCCAGTGTTTGCCAGTTGGCCACCAGCAGGCGCGATATGTCATAGCGCTCCCAGGACTTTTGCACAAAAGGATCGATCGCTCCGGTATCACGCGATCAAACAAGCGCATCAGGGCGGCCATCTTCACCGCGCGGGCTGAAGACAGCTTCAAATGATTCCAGCTGGCCACCATACTCACCGACGACCAGCGCAAAGTGCGCGTACTGGTACCAGGAAAATATGTCGTGCCCTTTGAAGCGGAAAATATTCCGCGGTCTGCCACGAGGCCCGTTATAGAAATTTTCGGTAGGCACCTTCGTCAGGTCAGCGCCGCTAAAGCTGCGAAAGTCCACCGGGTCAGGCGAGGTGGACCAGGTGCCGCCAAAGACGTCCGGGTAGTTAACCTGCAGCCAGAGGCGTAGACCAGCCTCCAGAGGAATGCCCGGTCAGGAAACGGCCGCTGGGGACCGCATCCATGCGAAACTTGCTCTCCAGATAGGGGATGAATTCCCGGGTGAGAGCCCGTCCCCAGGGCCCGTCGTTCGCCGAATCGGCGAACTCCGTGATGCCCCATGGGACACAGGAACCGTCTAGATAGACATTGATCATCTCGGGCAATGATTTGTCCGCCATTTCTTCAGAGCAAACCTGGTGCCGATTTCCATGCGGTCAGATGCGAGCCACCGAAACCATGGATCTTATAGACCACGGGATAACGCGGCGTCGGCTGGAAGTTGTATAAGCTTGGTGGCAGGGAGGACTCCGGCACGTACAGCGATGGGCCGGCCCAGAAAGCGGTTAAGGCGGGACTTTGAAACGTAATGAGTTTTAATAGACTCCGTGTCGACCGGATGTTTATCCTCCAATGAGTCTGGACAAAACCAGCGACACCGGTGCGGCTCTCAGCGGGTTTCAGACCGGGAGTGGCGACCACGACGCTGCGCAGGTCGCCCGGCCCCATGTTCGAGTAGGGAAAGGAGTGGTTCACATCCAACAGCGCCATGATTTGATAGTCACCGGCCGGTGCTTTGGAGAACGCCGCCGGATAAGCAAGGGTGTCAGCGTTGAGCTTCAACAGTTTCGCCAGGCGCCAGGTTGTGTACTTCTTTCGCTGCGACCCACACCTTGTCAAACTCCAGAAACGAAAGGCTGAACCACCTCCATCGCGGTGGAACTCTGGGTCATGAAGATCAGCAACCTCCCCGACACGGGCTTGGTTGAAAGCGCTGCGCGCAGCTCTGGACACAAGCGGAAGCCACAGCCGGTAGACGCGACTTGAGCGTGGCTGGAAGTTACAGACAGAAAGTGCCACGATTAGGAGAGGAAGGTAAAGGGAGTTGGCTTTGTTTATGTTTCATTGTCTCTTGATTGTCACGACTGCCCATAGCGAGCAGGACCGCTCATTGTTACCAAAGCCGCTTTCGTAACCCTTCGGCTAGGATCAGAGTCTTCTGGTCTCCGTTGGCCCACTCCTACCAAATCTGGCAGCGGTCTTTCTCTGGTCGTACCATGGGATCGCCGGCTTTGCATTGAAACGCTTGGGCAAACTGCGGCATGTTTGACAATGGCCCATTGGCGCGGAACTTCGCCAGCGGATGCGGATCCTGGTTGACCAAAAAGCGGGCGTACTCAGGCCGCATGTTGGTGGCCCAGTTATGCGCGTAGGCCAGGAAAAAAGCGTTGTTCCGGAGTGAAACCGTCGACGTTCGCCGGCCGCGGCTTGCCTTCCATCGATTTTTGGAGAAGCGGCGTAAGCGATCGTTAACTCGCCGAGGTCCGCGATTGACTCTCCGACCACCAACGCGCCTTTTTTGGTTCAGCCCCTTTTCTACTTCGAAAGCACTGAATTGATCGATGATGCACTTAGCGCGCTCCTTGAACGCCTTCATATCGGTGTCGAGTCCACCAGTCGGAGAGATTGCCCTTCGAGTCAAACTGGCGGCTCTGATCATCAAAGCCGTGCGTCATTTCGTGACCGATGATCGCCCCCATGCCTCCATAGTTGAGAGCATCGTCTGCCGTGAGGTCAAAGAGCGGTGGCTGCAGGATGCCGGCCGGAAAAATTATCTCGTTAATTTGCGGATTGTAACCGGCGTTGACCGTCTGTGGTGGAATCTCCACTCCATTCTGTCTACTGGCTTGCCAATCTTGCTCAAGTCGCGATGTTCGGCAAACTGAGTTGAGCGCAGCCTGTTGAGGACGTACGGTCCGCGATCGATCTTCAAAAAGAAGAGTAATCGATCCACTTGTCCGGGTAGCCGATCTTATCGAGAAAAGCATCGAGCTTGATGATCGCTTGTTTGCGGAGTAGCATCACCCATCCAGCTCAAGGTACTGATGTCGCTCTTGAGCGCTGCTTTGAGATTGTGGATCATTTCCAAAACGCGCGCTTTAGCCGCGGGCGGAAATGCCTTCTTCACATACACCTCGCCGAGGGCTTCACCCAAAGCGCCGTTGGTGGCGCTGACACAGCGTTTCCAGCGCGGCAGCATTTCCCGGGAGCCTTGCAAAATCTTGCCCTTGAAATTGAAGTCCTCGTCAACGAAGCGCGGCTGAGAGCGTAGGAGCAGTGTTATTGATCAGATGCCAGCGCAGATAAAGTCTGCCAGTCGCCAATCGGTGTGCTGGTCAGCTGCTGGTCCATGATTTTGAAAAAGTCAGGGTGTGCCTACATTGACGTCAGTGTTTTGCGTTAGACCGATCCCTTTAAAGAAGGTCGGCCAATCGAAGTTCAGGGCCCAGATCATGAAGTTGGGCCATCGTCATGCGATGGTAAAGCCTTTGCAGGATCGCGCATTTCAACTCGGGTTAGTGAAGCCTCCGCAAGCTTTGTTTCCAGTCCCCATGACAACCTCGCGCCGCGCTCGCGGCTTTTGCCCGGGATCATCACCCATCAACTCGAACATCTTCGCCACGTGTTTCAGGTACTGATCCCGAAGTCATCTTTGAGCGCTCATCGGTCTTGGTGTAATAGTCGCGCTCCGGCAGTCCCAGTCCTCCCTGAAATATTCCGGCGGTCACTTCGGCGCTGTTCTTGGCATCCTGATTAGATCCGTCGACAAACAACGCATTAATTCCCAGATAATGCAGATGAGCGATCACTTCCTGCAGTGTCTGCTGACTGTTGATCCTGGCGATGCGATCAAACTCCGCAGCCAGCGGCTTAGAGTCGCTTCGGCTTCGATCTTCGCTTCGTCCATGCAACTGGCGTAATAGTCGCCCACCTTCTGTTCGTTGCTTCCCTTTTTTGCGCTCTGGTTCTGCGCCGCTGCGTCGAGGATGTCGTGCAGCACGTCCCGGTTCTTTTTCGTTGAGAATGTTTCCCAGACTCCAACTGGGGAAGGCCAGGGGAATCGGATTCGCCGCAAGCCAACCGCCATTAACGTACTGATAAAAGTCCGTACAGGCAGCAGTGTTTTTGTCGAAGGTTGAAGGGTCGAGTTTGTGAGTGGATTGACCAAACAAAGTGACCACGGTGAGCGTCAGTAGCAGCGCGCAGGAAGGCGAAAGTTCATGAGCGAGATGATTCATACACTTCTCCGTTGATTGTCAGGCAGTTTGCGTGGTTTGTGCCGGCGCCTTCCAGGTTGCCCATTCACAGAATGGTACTCAGCGGCAAGTCCGCATCAGCGGACGGCTGAGACAAGTCCGCATCAGCGGACGGCTGAGACAAGTCCGCATCAGCGGACGGCTGAAATAGCCCAGCAGTTTACTGCTGAGGGCGCCTGCGTTTCCTGCAAGTATTAGTCCGTGAAACGGACGGCTGGAATGCTTACGAGAGAGGAATGGCGATCAGACGTATTCGATTCAGCCGTCCGTTTTACGGACTTATCTTTGGCTTCGCTCACTCGCGGTGAACGCTGGGCTATTTTCAAATCGTCGTTTCACGGACTATGCAGCTTCGATCCGGACCATCCGGTTACTTGTTCCGCAGATATCCCTGGCTGGCGCGAGTCGCAGCCCGGATTCTCATGAAGCTTCGGGCTCTAGCCGGCGCCAGGTCGCCAGTCCATCCACATAGCGATTGAACATAGGCAGAAAGCGGCCGCTGATCAAAACCGGTGTCATGGATCAGCCTTGTCGTCTGCGCCTGCGGCCGAGCTCGCTCGACGTCTGCAGCTGTGACCAGCCTGCCGTCCTGGCGCACTTTGGCCGGCGATGTTCAGCGGCGGGCCGCCATCTTTCTCTGACTCAGCGGGGCCGAGTCTGCAGTCACTAAGAACTAGAGTCCACTATCGCGCATTCAGCTCCCATATAATTCCCGGGCTGCGGCGGCGTGAGATTGAGTGCAGAAATGACATTCGTTCCCGCTGATACGTGAGTAGCGATCAGTTCCCGTTCTGCGGAACTGAGCGACGACGAGCCGCGCAGCAGGGCCTCTGCCAGTCCGCTAAGATGGCGTTCCGTTTCCGGATAAGCCGCCATTGGCCGGTTATCCCAGGCAGCCCTTCAGGAAGACTAATGTGTGGCATGATTTCTCGCGGATCAGAATGTGACTTTCGCTGCAAACTGAAAGCTCGCGGGCCTCCTGATCCAAATACTCCCCGGCCGTCGTCTGCCGAGCTGACTGAAGCTCGAGGACTTCAGATAGCCTGGATTGGTCAGGGTCGTTGCTGTCGCGGACCAGCACGTTCGAGAATCCTGAATAGTTGGATTTCGAAAAGCCTAGGACGTTCGTGATGTTGAAGAGATTGAAGACTTCGACCAGCGGCTCGATGCTGCACTCGTTCTCCTACCCGGAAGACTTTTGAAAACCTCAGATCAGAACGAACTAAAGCTGTCGTTAAAGCGGGCGTTCGCAGCCACTGCACGGCATGGGCTGGCCGGCAACTCCACCGCTGGCGTTAATCTACGTGAGAACGGTGTTCAGCTCACGCGGCGTTGTGGAACAGTCGGCCGCCCGCATTTCGTTGAACTGCGGCACGCGAAATGCCACCACCGGGCTGGAGAATGTCCATCGGCACACCCGTAGCAAGCGTCAGGATCGAGCGAGCAGACTGGATGCCCGTATGGCAAATCCCAAATACCAGCGAACGTGAAGCGATGCAGCGCTGATCGTTTGGTGTCGGCCTACAATCAACTGTAAGTTGAGCGGGTTGCAGGGCCCATTGGAAGAAGGGAATCTGATCGTCATTCGCAAAGTTGAACGCTTTCGAGCGTGTAGGCGGCGCGAAATTGATAGTGACGAGCAAAGCGCTTCTCGACGCTCAGTAAGAGCCCGTCGTACTTCGTGCTAACGCTCGACTCCAGATTGGTAACCGCATCCGGACCCGCCGACCACTGGGTTGGAACACACTGCCAATAGTGCGGCCGATGATGAAGTGGGTGCCGAAGTTGTGCGAGATAGTCCGCGCGCACTACATAAGTTCACGACCGAACTCGCGTTGGATGCCGACATTCATCTGTTGCACCATGGGGTTCTGCATGCGGTGTTGTCGATGATATTGATGCCTGCCGCTCCAGCGCCCAGGAAGAATGGAACCCGGTAAACGGGTTCGCCAGCGTTGGGAGCTCCCGGTGGGAACGCACCCATCGTCCGGATCAAATGGGGTTGCCCTGGTAATACAGCGAGGGGGCCGGCACGCACTTCAATCGGCAGAGCGCGCCCATCAAGGCCACGCTCGAGCGATTGAATCTCCAGTGTGATGCGATCGTAGTAGATACCATACCCGCCGTGAATGCTGATGTGTGTCCGTCTTTGGTGGCGTAATTGAAACCAACACGAGGGCCGAAATTGTTGCTGTCTCATTTCTCGTGCCGTGCAGGAACGGCAGGACAATCGGATTGATCTGGTTGTAGCGGCTGATGTTCTTAACGTCGGTGTCCACTTCGTAGCGCAAGCCCGAGATTCAACGTGAGCTGAGGCCGCACGCGCCAATCATCCTGAACGTAACCCGCCATGTAGGAGCTGTCGGCATCGGGAATCAGTAGCGGCTGAGTGGGCTTGCCGCTGCGCAGCGTGACCGCGAACAGCAGATCGTTGTCATCGACTTTGCCGTCGCCGTTGCGATCGAAGTCGGAAAGTCTTCGATCATTTCAATGCGGCCCGTCTGGAATACTCGCAGATCAAAATCAGCATCGACGCGCTGAACCTCGATGCCAAAATTTATGGTGTGATTGCCGCGCACCATCGAGAACGAGTCGCTGAACAGCAGGCGCCGTTGTTTTGTTCCCTGCGGCACGCGGAACGATGCGCCATCCTGAATGCTGGGAAAGGTCAACTGCGGACCCGGGGCGACCGGCTCGATATCGTTAAAGAAGGTGCTGTAACTAAAGTTGAAACTGTTTACGTCGCGAGGATTAAAGACGTGCGTGTAGTTCAGTCGAGGAAGGTAGGCGTATTGTTCACGCTCGCCTGGCGGAAGGAAGCAGAGCCGATCGCGCGATCGAGCGTGCTTAGCGCTACGTCGTCTTCGCGCTGCAGCGAATAGCGAAGAAGAATGGTCTACAGCGGTAGGCTGCCAGTCCGACTCGCTCGGTGCTCAGCAGATCATTGAGCGGCGCAGCCGCAAAGCGTGCGCTGGATTGTGCGAGCTGGCCAGATTTCGTACGCCGACCAGCGCTGCAGCCATCCTGATTGCGGTATTCAACCGAACCAAAAAACCAGGCTTTGTCTTTCTGAATAGGGCCGCCCAGAGGTGAAGGCATACTGTTCGCGGTCAAAGGGCGGAGCTTCTGCCCAGAGCCGCGGTCGAAGGTGGCCGGCAAGCCCTGCAGCGACTGGATCGCGAAAGATAGAACGAACGCTGATCCGTGAAACAGGTTGGTTCCGGATTTGGGTGACGATATTAATCACCGACGAACCGGAGCGACCGAAGTTGAGCGTCGAAGCGAGTTGGTGGCAATTTGAAACTCCTGCACCGCATCCTGCGAGATGTTTTGCACTGCCCGCCGACGACATCGTCGTTGTCGTTCAGCGCCATCGACCGTGACGTTGCCGCCGCGCCCGAGTTGACCGGCGGACGAGATTACTACTGTGTTGCTCTTGGTGGGATCGAAGTTTGGCGCCGGGCTGTTGCCAGGAATCAGCCAAGGCCAGCTCGAGAAAGTTGCGCCCGTTGAGCGGCAGATTGTCTATCTCGCGCCTGCTGACTACGCCATCGACGACTGAAGTTTCCGTGTCGATCGCCTCAACCGAATCGTGGACAGTCACGTCGCCGATACGGGCGCGTTTCCAATTCGCAGAGTCGTGTTCAGGGTTTCACTCTCACCCGACCTGGAGGGTCACATTCGCCGTCGAGGAGCAAAACCCGTGGATTGAATCTTGACCAGATAATCATCAGCCGGCAGATTGGTCAGGACAAACACACCCTCTCCGTTGGTGGTGGTTGATCTCTCAATGCCGGTTGCCTTCTGCACAGCAGTTACCTGGGCGCCAGTTACTACCGCCTGGTTGGGATCAACGACACGTCCAGCTCAGCGTTGCCAATCCGGCCTGCTGTGCATAGCCTGTTGAAATCCGGGCTGGCGATAGCCAGATTGCCGCTACGATCAAAGTTGCTGTTAGCGGGAGCTATACCGGATGGCGGCTACCGGGAGCGAAAGTTTCTGTGAGATCATCATGATTCGCTTTGCGCATTCGTCTTTTGCGGGGCAATCCACAACCGCAGCCCAAGGTCCAACACAAGAAAAAGTCGCGCCGCAAGTGCTTCGCGAACCTGAGTAATTAGAGCGGGTAACCACCGGTATCTGCTCGTCAATTTTAATAGGAAGGTTGGTCCCGAAACGGTTACTAGATTGGCTTATCAGGAGCTTTTCAGGTCGGCAACAATTTAGGAAGGATGCCCTCTGATACGCCCCGCCCCGGGACCACTAACTGTCTGCAACGCGGGTAAGGTACCACCCGTCAATAAGCGTGTCACGAGACAGATGATTGAATTTTGCCTCCACCTAAAGTTGGAGAGGCGCAGAATCGCGGTTTTGATTTTGTGGATTGAGGACTTCTCCTCGTCAATGAATGAAAGACTGGAGTTTAGCAAGCAAAGCGACTTCAAATCCGCGTTCCGCAATTCGAAATCCGCAAATTATTCCGCCTGCTTTCGCGAGCGCTTGCGCCAAACCGCGACAAACCATAACAGTCCGACCGCCAGGAAAGGCAAGGTGTAAATGAGTAGATCCCAACGTCCATAGCCCGGTGGCGTGGCCTCGACCGTAGCCAGAGCCTACGCCGCTGCCTCGTGCGCTTTGTATGCGGTGTACGCACCTCGCCGAATCTCCGGTGCGTCAAACTGGACCAGCGCTTTGTACTGAAGCTGACCGTGGAGATACTCGCGCTCCGCCGGGTAGGTGACTTCAGCCAGAACGGTTGTTGGCCGGCTGTACGCTGACTTGTGGACTTTTAGGGTCGCCTGGAGTTTCGCCGCCGGGTGGGCTATCCACAATGACGAAGAATGTTCCAGTGCCGACATCAGGATCGGTCCAGACAGAGATCACACAGGGGCCGACGTTGTGATCGAACAATGATGGAAATGGTGGACCATCGTGGGCCATTGCCATAAATGGAATCAACAATAGCAACAGGACCAGCATGCCTCGCCAAAGCAACGATAGCCGATTGATTCTCGTGTGATCGAGCAGAGAGCATATTCCAGCACGCCAAATAAGAATTCTCCCCGCCAACTGCGTCTTTCTCCAAACCGCATCTCTCCTTGCTTAGACAGGGCACTTGTGCCCCTTCTCTGCGTCGGCGGACAAGTCCGCTGTCTAAACGGATCGTATCGTGGTTAATAGCAATACGTAACT
>ERZ1370068.9688-contig-8447_pt1 | contig 31833 bp, 52 predicted proteins | sample MGYA00561227_ERZ1370068 | MGnify/ENA primary metagenome ERZ1370068 (study PRJEB38410, sample SAMEA6850437) | metagenome | study: Metagenomic assessment of the ecological functions of the soil: analysis of the soil microbiota associated with the...
CGTTACGTATTGCTCATTTTCAGCGCAGTGAACCTTGAAACGCTCGCGTGGTTTAGGATGAAGATCGCTGTCCGTCCCGCGACCTACGTTGATGCGCCGGCCGCCGGCGACCAACAGCAGTTCAATTTCCTTCGATCCTTCCGGGAGAGTGATTCGAGCGACCATCGGAATTTCGGCTTTCTCACCGTGCGGGGCTTTGATGGGTTTCCCGAGCTTTTCTCCAAATCCTTTCGCTGGAGCTGTTCCTCGAACTCGCCGAAATTAGGTTCGACCGAAATGCCTCTGGTAAAGATGATCGACCTCTGTTTCGATCTCAGACCGGGGCCAGCGTCCGATAACGACTGTCAGTTTATGTGATCGATGGCGGCGGCCAGCACTTCCGTTTCCAGACGCTTGATGACTTCCGGCGGAGTTTCAGAGTGCGTACCCCATTCGATCTTCAACTTAAGGTGATGAGGAGCGATGCGGCCTTTTCCTTTCTCGTCGCGCACTCGCCCGTCTATCGCACGGTTCATTCGCAGGACTATCTGATCGGTCGAGAGAGCGGTCGCCGGCTCAGCCGAGCGTCCCAGCTTTCGATCGACAACGTCGCCGAACGCCTTCGAGCACGCGGCGCATCAGACGCTCAGGCAAGATCGTCTGTCTTTTCGGGGGTTGGTTTTGTTCGTCAGCCATGTATCAGGATACGAGTTGCGCCGTAAGCGAGTTCACGCCACCTCGGGTAGTAGAATTGTCCGCTGCCATTTTCGTCGCTATTCTAGCCGAAACCGGGTCGTAATCGTAACACTAAAGCGGATTATTGAAACGGTCGCCGGAATTTAGAGCGCTTGCAAGATTCTTTACCGACGCGGCTGGCTAAGATTGAGTGATGGGGACGTCAGAACTTCCGATGGGCACTCCTCGACGAGCTGGTCGCGCGTTCAGACGCAGTGGAGCTGCGCGTCGCCATGGAGGAGATCGCTCAGCGCGACGCGTTGACGCGACTAGACGCAGTTGGACTGATTGATCGGCGGTTCAAGCGTTGGAAGCCAAAGCACTTGATACAAAACCCATCTGGGAACGCGCCCTCGTAGAGATTCTTGAGGTGAGAAAAGGAGTTGAGGACTTTAATCGCAAGCTCGATGTCTTAACTCTTGATGTCTATGAAGGTGCGCAGCTCGACCAGCGGCGAGTCGAAAAAAGAATGGATGAATTAGAGACGCGTGCTTCAGTAATCCGGTACGCACCTCGTCCGAGTGCTCTGCACTGCTCAAGCACGCCAGAGGCGTGCGCACCTTTACTCACCAATCCCTTTGACGATGCGCCTCGTAGAGCAGAATTCCCGCTGCCACGGCAACATTCAGACTTTCAGTCGAACCCTTCATCGGAATCCTGATCGCCTCGTTTGCAGCTGCAATTTCTTCTGTAGAAAGGCCTGCTGATTCGGCCCCGAGAATCAACGCCGTCGGTTGGCGCCAATCAATCTCGTCGTAGGTTTGCGTTGCTTCGACATCCGCGCAGACGGTTTGGATCGACCGTTTGCGACACCACTCCACGGCTCGAACATAGTCAACGTCAGTCCAAATCGGCAGACGAAAAGCTGCCCCCATTGCCCCGCGCAGGGACTTTGGGGCCAAAGGGATCGGTAGTGCCGGCAGTAGTCAGCGCGCCGGTGGCGCCGGCCGCCTCTGCGGTGCGCAGGATCGCGCCCAGGTTCACCGGGTTGCTGATGCGGTGCAGGATGACCAGCAGCGGCGTGTTCGCCTGCCGACGAGCAAACTCTTTTCAGTTATGGTGGGACGCGACCGCCAGCACGATTATCCCCTGGGGCGTTTTTGTATAAGAAATTGAAGCTAATAACTTTTCGCTAACTGAAGCAGACTTTGGCGGCGACCTGCTCGAGCTCACTGGATGAGCTGCGCGGCCCGATCCTTTTGCGCAATCCGATCTGAATAGATGACTGCTTCGATTTTGAGATTCGAGCGAACCGCTTCTTCGCACAGGCGCAAGCCCTCAACAAATATTGAGTCAGTCCTTTGCCGTCACGCACGGCCTGCGCGTGACGGAGCAGGGAATTATCGCGACTGGTGATCTTGTCATTGCCAATTGTCGATTGCCGATTGCCGGTTAGATCTGCGTTCAGTTCGAGACCGCCAGACGAAACGATTGGCAATCCTCAATCGGCAATCGGCAATGACATCTCTGCCCAAATCGGCCAGTGGTCTGAAACGTTCAACGGCCGCGCGACGCCCCAACGATTAACGCGCACTCCCTTTACAAAATCCAATCCGCGTGAAATCTGAGTACGCCCGCGCCCCGCCAGGTTGGAATCCTCGTCGGAAAAGGAGTCGTGTAGCCATGCAACTCCAGAAGTTTTCTGATCTCGATCGCCTTTTGTTTTGACAGCGTATTGAAGTCGCCGAGAATCACTGCCGGCCCATCGTGTTCTCTCTGCCAGCTCAAGGACCGCTTCGGTCTGCTGATGTTGATTGTCGAGCGGCCCGTGCGGATCGATGTGGACATTGAAGAGCCGGAGCTTCTGGTCACTCAGCGGTGACGGTTGCCGCCATTGCCAGACGCGGCCGCCACGCGCAATCGTGCCATGGCAAATCGATACGCTCGCAGGTCGTTCAGCGGCATCCGGCTCAAGCAGCGCGACCCCCATGTCGCCTTCATCATCGATCGCCACCTGCTCCTCAAAATTCAACCACCATTCGCGCTCTTTTGGCTTTGATTCCGTGCAGGCAATCCTGAGCCGACGTGAACGTACTGGACACCTAAATCATCAGCCAGGCGCGCCGCAACGTGTTGCTTGCCCGCACGGCCAGTCTCTTTATCGGCCTCCTGCAATGCTAGAATGTCGGGCGGCGGCAGCAGTTCATTGTTCGAGAAGAGTTTCCGCCGCGAGGCGAATGTTTTGGCCTGATGGCTTCAGCTCGCCGGGTGGGAAAGTTGTAGCCGAACTTTCGCAGCAGACCCGACGCGATGAGATACCTTCCGACGGCATAACGAATGTTGTAGGAAGCTGAGCACCAGACGTGTCCGTTTCTCAGCGCCTTCGCTCGGTTGCCTGGCGTTTCCCATCTCGATACTGTCGGTGGACATGTTCATTCGCTTCGAGATAATACTCGTTCGGGCTATGCGTCCGAAGCTGATCAGTCCGGGCAGCGGCAGCGCTGCGGCCCTCGCTAATCATATGACCAGAAACATTATCGCAGTAGTTGACGACATTTTCTTTGCCTCTAAGATTCGCGGCACGGCGGAACAAGTCGGTGTGGCGGTCGCTTTCGCGCGGAGTGCGGATGGCGTGTCTGAGATCATTCAACAGCAGGCCCCATCGCTAATTATCTGCGATCTTCATTCGCAAAAATCAATCCGATGGAGTGGCAGGAAAGAGCCTGAAGGCGAAGGAAGGAACCAGAGACATTCCTCTGCTGGGTTTCTTTCGCACGTGCAAACGGAACTGCAGCGTCGGGCTCAGGACGCTGGTTTCGATCGCGTCGTCCCGCGCTCAGCGTTTCGCAACGAACCTGGTCGAGATCTTGCGCGGGCGCCTGAGCGCCGAGCGCTACGAGGCGAAGCGCAGGTGTAAACGGTCTTTCCCGACGAATCCTGCTTCAGCCCAGGCTTGCCGCCAGTTACGTTTACGCCACTTGGGCAGTGTTCTGTCCTTCCGGATTGCTCTTCTCCTTGTCCGCCACTGCAAGATTGCAGAATTGTACCGCGGCGGGGATTCGACAGTTATCGCCGCCAATACAAAGCCCCGTCACACCGCACGAACGCTGCTGTTGTTGTCCTCGACCACCTGAGGCACGGAACATTCCGCGCACTTCTCAATTGGATAATTTCTTTTGATCGTCTGAATCGAACTCCCGCTTGTCATCCTTGAATCGGTTTTCCCGTTTCATCATAGGCAGCGGCCGCGTCGAGCCTTGCCCGGTGGTTGGCGTCGGAGTGGCCGTTGGACGTCGCCTTCGGCTTCTCCTGCGGCTTCGCAGTTGGAGAGGGGAGGTTTCTGGTTGCGAACCATCTGCGTCCGTTCTCGCCCCCGACAATTAGACGAATCGGAAGTACCTCTCGATCCTGCTTGCAGGTTTTCTCCTCACCACAGGTCTCGCATTTCACTATGACCGTCCCTGGTACGACCCGGCATTCATTCCATTCGTAATGAGCGCACCGGAAGTTGATAGCTGCTGTGGCCTGCAACCTCCGACTGTGGAGGCCGCCAGCAGTTGAAGATAGGGCGTCTGCTGCCCGTTGACGCTGAACGAGTGAGTTTGTTGGCATTGATTCTGGATCGTGATCGTACTGGCGGCCTGGGTGTTTCGCGCCATTTGCACGTCCCAGACGGGCCGCTCCTGCGTGGATTGCTGCGTCCAGGCGTGGCCGCGATCACCACAATCGAAATGCTGGTCAAAGTCAGAGTCACCAGCGTTGAGCGAAGTCGGGCAGTCACTCTCATCAGGAACTCCTTTTTCAAATCAGAGACGACGACAAGTAGAGATGCTATGCGAAACGAGCGCGGACAATGGACTGGATCGCGCGCACCATAACGCCGCACGGTTTGGGTGTCAATGAATTGGCGGGCTTACGAAGACGGGATGAGAGCCCCGATTCGCAATCAGGGTTGAATCTAGCTGACCGGCTGCGGCGCGACGACCTCGTGAATTGGCCGCACTTCCTGAATCAATTGATCGTATTGCTCGAGTGTCAGTGCCTGAGCGCCGTCCGACGAGCGCCTTCTCAGGTTGATCGTGAACTTCGACGATCAATCCATCAGCGCCCACCGGCCACACCGGCGCAGGCCGAGCGGAATAACCATGTAGTTCTTGCCGGTGCCATGCGAAGGATCGACGACGACGGGCAGGTGCGAAATGCGTCGCACCGCCGGGATGGAAGCGAGATCGAGCGTGTTGCGCGTGTGCTGGGCGAAGGTACGCGACGCCGCGCTCGCACAGCACAACGTTATAGTTGCCTTCGGACATGATGTACTCGGCGGCCAGCAACCATTCGTCGAGCGTCGCCGCCAGCCCGCGCTTAACAAGCACGGGCAGGCTCGAACGGCCGGCGCGCCTCAGCAGAGTGAAGTTCTGCATGTTGCGCGCGCCGATTTGAATCATGTCGCCATACTTTCTCGACCAGATCGACGCCGCGCTTCGTCCAGTGCCTCAGTGACGATCTTAAGACCGTAAACTCTCGCGCACTTCAGCCAGAATTTTCAAACCTTCTTCACCCAGCCCCTGGAAAGCGTAAGGCGAAGTGCGCGGCTTGTAGGCGCCGCCGCGGAAGAAACGCGCGCCGCTGCGTCGCGGACAGCTTCGGCTACAGCAAATGCCTGCGCCCGGCTCTCAATTGCGCACGGACCGGCGATGATCGCCAGTTCATCGCCGCCAATCGTGGCATCGCCGACGCGCACGACGGTCTTCTCCGGCCGCAGATCGAGCGTGATTAGCTTGTAAGGTTTGCTGACCCGAATTGCCTCGGCCACGCCGGGCAGGTTTTCAAACCGCGTCGGATCGACTGCACCTTGATTACCGGTGACGCCGATAGCCGTGCGCGTCGCTCCCGGCATCGCGATGCGGCTTGAGTCCAACTTCGGTGACGACGTCGCACACGTGCGCCATTTGCGCATCGGTGGCGTCGGCTTTCATGACGATTAGCTGAGTCATGCTGGCTCATGACTCGGTAAGATCGTAAATCGCTAAATACGTAAATCGGAGTCTCGAGGTTAGCCGTATTCAGTTGGCTATTCTACTTTGACGCCTCTTGAGATACTGTCAGCGGGCAGATCGGCTTAGCACCGTCATCGATAGAGCGCCGAACCTTCTCGCGAGTTTTGAACGAAGGCTATGCTGAGAAGCCTCGCTAGGCGTTGAGCACGGATTCGGCTTAGCGCCCAAGTCGTGCAGCTTCGCAGATTCATCTGCCCGAAAGCTGTAAGCGCGCGAGCAACGTGTGCCGAGTACCACTCGCCAATATCACATTCGTTCCGGAACTGAAATTCCCAAGTTCCCAGTGCCTTGATCAATTGCTGTCGCGCGTAGTCCGCAATGGTAATCAGGACCGCGCGCTTCACCTCGTCCTCTTCCGCAATGATGCGATGCCGGTGATAGAAAAGGTTAAAAGCCTTGGCCAGATTGAATGTGTATTTTGCCAGGACCGCGGGTTCGGCGGCGGCCGCGGCTGAGCGTTGGACTCCTCCAGCCGCGCCGCCAGACCAGCAGCGACCAGATCTCATCGCCGGTTTCGCCGGAGAGAACATTCTTCACTTGCTCTTGCCGAGATGTGATTAGGCCTCTGTGCGTTGGCGAGAGGCCAGATGCGACCGGTCGCTATCGCTCCCGGTACTGACCTCGCTGCGGCGTCGCTCGCTTCCAGTTTTCTGAAGATCGAGTTTGCGCGGACGGCGGCGTATTGACAGTAAGGTCCCGTCTCGCCTTCAAACGACAGGGCCTCTTTGAAGTCGAACGCGATCACCGAGTTGCGGGTGAACTTCAGGAGGAAATATCTCAGCGCTCCCACCGCGATAGCGTGCGCGGTTTCGCGTTGTTCGGCTTCCGGCCAGGTCAGGATGGCGGGTCTTAACTTCCTCAGAGCATCGCCTTCCAGACGGTTGATAAGATCGTCTGCCTTAACTCCCAGGCCCTTTCCTGCCGCTCATCTCGATGTAAGGCTTCTTACGATCTTCGTCCGATAACTGAATGCCCAGCTTCGTCACAGGCGCCGGGCGATAGCGCGACCATCTCGTAAGAAAGATGCACGCTCGCCTCTTCGCCGAACTCGGGCACGATTGCCGCGACGCCTTTGCGGACGATGTCCTGCGGGTAGGACTGGCGTGAATCGATCACGTTGTAGACAATCTCGCCGCCGCCAAAATTCGGACGCGGGACTTCCGGTTGGGTTTCGGCGTTGGGCTCTGTGGTCGTGACCCAGGTGGCGTGGCCATCTGGATAAAACCTGAAACGGCTTATAGTTGAAGTCGAGACCAAGCTGTCCGAGCTTCCAGAGCTGATAGGCGATGTCCTTGCCGGTGTACGTGACAGTTCCATTCGAGCGGACGATGATCTTGTCTGATTCGTGTTCGTCCGTTCCCGTGTGCGATTCGAACGGCATCACCCAGCAACCGCGATTGCGTCCTTCGCCGGCAAAATGAATCACGCCGCGGTCCTTCATCAATTGAAAGGCGCGCTCCCAAAAATGCAGATGAAGGATTTCAGATTCGCGCGCCAGCAGGTCATAGCGAATGCCGAGTCGCTCCATCGTGTCGAGAATCTGTTCGACGTTGCGCGTCGCCACGTAATCAGCAAGCTCAGCAGTCGGATTATTTCCTTCTTCGATGGCGTGAAGAATCTCAGCGCGCAGCTTCAACTTCTCAGGATTTGATTCTCCGTCAACGCTGCCGTCGCGATAAAACAATCCCACTCGCGTGTACAAGTCCCAGCAGTAATAGTCGAACGATTGCGATTCAGGAGCAGGGATCGATCCAGCGCCTTGATGTCGGCGAGCGTCATGTTCTCGAGATGCATGAAGCCGACAACGACGTCAGCCACCTGCACGCCGGTGTTGTCGATGTAGTTTTGCACTTCGACCCGATTGCCGGCCGCCTGAAAAGTGTTTTTGGTTTGTTATCTTTCGCGTTTGCCGATGGCGGGACCGCTGGATCGAAGCGCGGACCAACCTTCGCCTGTTGGCTGGGCGGTCGGCGTTTGGCGACTCGTGATGCCTCGGAAGACGACGACTCTGCGGCTGATCAGAAAAGTGACTTCATGCTCAGGTGTTAACGGCGGCGATTCCCCTGGATGGGCAGTTGGCAGACTGCCTTCATTACAGCCTCCATCTTTGCCGTGGTGGCCCCTGAAGAATCAGTGATCTTGCCCCCAGACATCTGACCATAGTGGAACTGATCAGGGGGCGTTTGGGATCTCTGCCCAGCTGTTCTGTGGTTGAATTACCTTTGGGACGTCGGATCGATCGGGTTACCAGCTGGGGCTCCTGATTTCGTGACATGATAAGTTTGAAGTGAGCTGAAGTTGTTTAGATGTTAACTTGGGATCTATGGTTCTCATTACCCAGACACCTGGCAGGCATGGATCCCCATGCCTCTCAGGCTGGCATTGAACCACCACTGTGGGATCGGGCCTCAGATCAGGGAAGCCTTTTTAAGCTGTGGGCCTGGCACTCTTGTGGGCTCAGATAGCTGGGGCTGGCCTGGACCTCATCGTGTAAATGGAAGCATCACATGAGGGTGAAGTAACATCGCTGCTCAGTTATCTGTGAGATCTGGTGTGGGGCATTTAGGTGTCTGGGAAGCTGATGTAGGGCTCCATGTCAAAAGCCATTAGTGGTTATTCCTGCAGGTATGCTCGAACGCGATTTACCGGCGGCAGTCTGGGAATGGTTCAACTACCGGCGGGGCCTGCTCGCTTCTTTGGAAGCCGAACCCGGCGCATGAGGCGATTGCGGGTTGGCGGGACAGATTTTCAGAGTTTGCACTGGTAACCCAAAACATAGACGGCTTGCACCAGGCCGCCGGGTCGCGTCACGTGATTGAAATGCACGGCAATATCTGGCGGGCGCGCTGTTTCTGATTGCGGTACGCGTCACGACGTCCGCGAGTTGAAATTCGATCAAGGCGTACCGTCGTGCTTCGATTGCGGTGGGCACCTGCGTCCGGACGTCGTCCTGTTTGGCGAGATGTTGCCGGCGGGAGCTTTCGAGCGCGCGGCGGCGGCGGCCCAGCACTGCGAGCTGTGCTTCGTTGTCGGGACTTCAGCAGTCGTTTATCCGGCGCGCAGCGCTTCCTGAGATTGCGCGGGCGGCTGGTGCTTACGTCGTGGAGGTTAACCCGGAGCGGACGCCGCTGTCGGATTCCTGTGATGAAGTCGTTACGGGAAGGCGCGGGAGAAATTCTGCCGCTCCTTATCAGAAGCCCGACCATAAGGGAGGGCAGCGAATGCCGAAGGAGCCGCTATTTCCGCTTACGGGTTGGGCTTCTGACACGATATGAAGACTCTCTACTTTGACTGTTTTGCCGGCGCAGTGGCGACATGATTCTTCGGGGCCCTCGTGGCCGCACGGTGTCGCAGCCGCACGCGTTGATTGAGCAGCTTGCAGTCGCTCAACGTCCCCGGCTGGAAAATCGAGTTTCGAGCACGCGTCGATCGCTCAGGAATCAAGCTCGACCTACGCTCATGTGCAAACCGGCGCATGAACACGCGCATCGACATCTGACGGCGACATTCTCAGAATCATTTACGGTTCTGATCTGAACGAACGGGTTAAGGATCGGCGCGGCGCGGATTCTTCTCACGCCTGGCCGGCAGAGGTCGCGTCCGCAACCAGCCAGTCGAGAAATTCCATTTCCATGAAGTCGGCGCCATCGATGCGATCATCGATGTCTGCGGCGCCGGCGGTTGGTTTACGACCTGCTCGGGATCGAACAATTTATTTCGTCACCTTTGCAGAGTTGGCTGCGGCATGGCCCAAATGGCCCATGGCCGCGTTCCGATTCCACCGCCCGCCGTCGCTGAACTCCTCAAAGGCAAGCCGGTTTATGCAGGTGACATTGAAGGTGAATTTGTCACGCCGACGGGCGCCGCAATCATCACGACCGTGTGCGATCGTTTTGAGAACATTCCCTCGATGAAGATCGAAGCCAGCGGCTATGGAGCCGGCACGCGCGACACACACGGATTTCCCAACGCGTTGCGAGTTTTCATCGGCGAACTTGACGCGCCGGCCGACAGTGATGAAACGCTTTTGATGATCGAAACGAACATAGACGACATGTCGCCGCAGCTATTTGGCCATGTCATGGATCGGGCATTCGAGTTGGGAGCGTTGGATTGTTATTTGACGAATACGCAAATGAAGAAGGAATCGCCCGGGCATTCTGGTCATCGATTCTTTGCCGGCCAAACGAACGCGAAAAGTTCCTGCACTTGTTGTTTGCTGAGACGACCACAATCGGCGCCCGCAGCTATGAAGTTCAACGCCGCGCCCTGGCCCGTGAGACCATCCGCGTCGAGACGCAATTCGGCCCGATTGATGTTAAAGTCGCGCAGGGAAATAACGGTTCGGTTAACGTCATGCCTGAGTTTGAACAGTGCCGCGCCGCGGCTGCCACGGCCAACGTGCCGCTGGTGAAAGTCCAGGATGCGGCGCGACAGGCATACCTGAATCAAAACCCTCCAGGTTCAGCGGGTGAGTAAGATCTGATGAGCGCTAAAGTCACCAACATCAAACAGAAAGCGAGCCAAGCCAGAACGCGTTCCGGCGCCAAATCTCGATCGAATTGCGCAGGGTGTTCGCTTGATCCTCGAAGGTATCGGCGAAGATCCCAATCGTGAGGGCCTCCAGGATACGCCGAAGCGCGTCGCGGAAATGTATGCCGAGTTAACTGCCGGCATGCGCGAGGACGCAAGTGAACACGTGGTTCCGCTCTCGGGAAACAAGCATGACGAGATGGTGATTGTTAAGGACATCTCGATCGCGTCTTTGTGTGAACATCATCTGGCGCCATTTGTCGGAAAGTGCCACATCGCCTACATCCCGAAACATGGAAATATTCTTGGTGTGTCAAAGCTGGCGCGGCTGGCCGAAACGCCTTCGCGCGCAGATTGCAGCTTCAGGAGCGCCTGACTTCGGAAATCGCGAAACACGCTCTTTCAACAGCTGCAGCCGCTGGGGGTGATGGTGGTGATTGAAGCTGAGCACACTTGCATGACTCTGCGTGGCGTCAAGAAACCCGGCGCGATGACGGTAACGCTCGGCGGTGTTGGGCGGTTTTCGCAAAGACCCGCGCACGCGCGCGGAAGCGATGGCGCTGATTACGGGCAGAGACAATCTGATGACTGACTTCTACTCCGTTCTGCCTCACTCTGAACGCGGCGCTCAACGCTTCAAGTTTCATCCTCCTTTCAACCGGCTATTACTCATCAAACGTGGTCGCGTGATCGCGCATCGCAACTGTCAAATAGCGGCCCTCACCGCGTCGATTGTTTTTCTGATTTCCTACGTCACCTATCACCTGCACCACGGGGCGACGCGCTTTACCGGGCAGGGAATTGCGCGACCCGTCTACTTTACGATTCTGACGACACAACAATTCTCGCCGTCGTCATCGTACCTTTCGTGATCGTGACGTTTCGCCGGGCATTTCGTGGAGATTTCCAGCGGCATCGAGCGCTGGCGCGATGGACTTTACCAATGTGGCTTTATGTTTCGGTCACCGGATGTCCTCGGTCGTACCTAATGCTCTATCACTTCGTATCCTGCACACTGATTTTGGAGTAGCGCCTGCGCACTTGTCAGCGCGACTAAGCGGCGACCCAGGTCGCCTGGACACTCTCAGACTGCGTTCGTTCTGCGTACACCTGCGGATTCGCCTAGTCATGACCTTCTTTGACTACCTTCAAATTTTCATCGCAGCCATCCTGCTGTGCGTCATTGCCGACTAAGAGCGATTTACTTGCGCGTCGTCACCGGAATCAACCCGATTGTTATCGGCCGGGGAAAGGGCGCCTGGCGCATCGTCGAGATACTCTCGCTCGGCAGCCTCGTGCTATGGATTACCGAGGTGACATTGCATGCCCTTCACTCGGGTACGACACTCTTTCCCCAAAAGGTGAATGTTGCGTTGCTGAGTGCGACAGCAGTGAAGATTGTCGGTTTGGCTCTGGTGAGCCTAGGCTTGATTACATTCATCCTGGCCTTCCTAAGTTTTGGCAATTCGTGGCGGATAGGAATCGATCGACAGAAACCAGGGACTCTGGTGACGAAGGGAATCTTCAGTATCACCCGCAATCCGATTTACCTGGCATTCGATCTCGTTGTCCTTTGGTATGTTCCTGATGAACGGTACCTGGTTCTTTCTGATCTTTGCGTTGCTGGCCGCGCTAGCTTGTCATTTCCAAATCCTGCGAGAAGAGGAATTCCTTGAGGAGACAGTACGGCCAGGACTTTGAAGAGTACTGCAGCCGGACGGCGAGGTATCTTATTTGGTGAGCCAATTGGAGTGCTGCCGCACAGCGAATCGACGGCGGCGCTTTGACTGGACTCCACGGGTGCTTTCTCTGGCGGTGCAATTCTTGCTGGGGTCGCTGAGTCAGTACCGGACGGTAGCGACCGGTCAACGCCTCGACGGTCGTCGACCACTGAGGTTAGACCCGTCGCAGCTCGCGGTACTGACCTCACCGTCACGTCAGTGATGCCTGTCCTCCGTCAGAGCTCTCTGTGGTTAAATGCTCGAATCTGAGAAATGGAAAATGAACTCATCAGCTCTAACGGTACAGGTCGCAGCTTCGACCGCAGTGAAACAAAAGCGGCCTTCAATTTCTGGCTGATTATTGTCGCGGCACTTTTCATCATCGTCCCTTTTCTGGCGTGGTATTTCACCTGGTTCGGCCGGAGTCTTTCTGACGCTGACATCGCTGACTTATCTGGCCGAAGAAAAGAATCCGCGTCACATTCAACATGCGCTGCTACAGCTCGAACAGAGAATGGAGCACCGGGATCCAACTGGTCAAGAAGTTCTATCCGCAGATAATCGCGTTAACCAAAAGCCCGACCGCTGAAGTAAGAAAGACCGCCGCGTGGGTCATGGGCCAGGACAACAGTCTGAAGAGTTTCATCGCGCACCTGTTGGATTTGCTCAAGGACACCGACCCGGTCGTTCGTCGCAACGCGCTTTGCAACTGGTTCGCTTCGGTGACGCCGTCTGGCCGGCCTGAGCTGCGGGCAATGCTGCAATCATTCGAAGTGAAGGCCCCTTCGCCGGCGCACGATCGTAAGTCAATTGCCTCAAGGGCTCGACAATTCGTTCCGGCGCTTTGCTGGCGCGCATCCGGGACACTTCAAACAACGTGCAGGAGTTTCGTTCGCCGGTGGATGGCAGACTCTCCGGACCTGTGTTCACCAAAGAAGGTGATCAAGTCACCGCCGATCAGACGCTTGCCTGGATCATTCCCGACCGGACGACGGTTGCCTGGATGCTTTGAGAGCGGTTGGCTTATGTGGGGACGAAAGAAGATCTTCCGCTGATCGAGGCGTGCGTGAAGGCGGGATCCGAACGGCGAGACTGCCGAACAGGCCTCGCAAACCGCTAAAAGCAATCCAGGCTCGCTGAGGTTCGTCGGAAATCCAGGTCGTGCCGGCCACAGCTGAAGCGATAGTGCTTCAATTTCAAATAACTTTTCGAGCCTGGCGTTACGCCTGGGTTAGAATGCAGCAGCTATTAGCCCCATTAATGGGGCGTTTGAAAACTAGCCCTTTGCGTACCTCAGCGTAAACGCCTGGGCTACGAAAAGTCAGTCCAAACTGGGCCACTACCCTGAAGCGTCGTCGCTTGACGTTTCCTTTCGCTTCCTCTTTACTACTTCGCCATATGCGCACTCGTCTCTCTGTTTTTCTTAATCACACTTTCAGGTCTGATTCTCGAGGTCGGACTTACCCGGATTTATTCCGCCAGTATCTGGTATCACTTCGCCTTCGTAGCCATCTCGGTGGCCTTGCTGGGATGGGGACTCGGAGGATTTACGGTTCACCTGTGGAAGCAAGTGAAACCGGTCACCATGAATGCCGCCAGTTTGGTGACGCTGCTTTATGCGGCCGCGATTCCGCTCTGCCTCTGGTTGCTGGTTCGTTACCCGTTTGAAATGGATCGGCTGCCGCTCTATTTTCTGGCGCCGCTGTTACCGTTCTTCCTCGCCGGCATGGCGCTATCGATTATTTTCGATCTGCATCGGACGGAATCGAGCTCGCTATATTTTTATGATCTGGTCGGGTGCGGCGCTCGGAGCGGTCCTGGTGACGCTTCTTGTTGCACGTGTTCGGCGGGGAAGCGGCGTTGCTGGTTGGCGCAATCGGCGCCGGCTGTGGCCGCTGTTGCTGATAGAGTTTGTCTCAGGGTGACCGGCGAACGCAGAAAGCTCCGGCTCCAACCTCACGAATCATTCGAGGCGTGGCGGTCAATCACAGTCCTGCTCACAGCCGGCGCCGCGTTCTCTGCGGTAAAGTTCGGCGCCTTCCGGGTCAAACCGGGCACGACCAAGGCGATGCGTAATCAGATGGATGCCTCGCCCGGATCGAAGATTGTTGCAGACGGGATGGAATGCCTATTCGCGCATCGATTGTGTGGAAGGATTGCCGAATAGTTTCGCGCGTTTGTACATCGATTCTGACGCCTGGACGGGCATCCGCGGCTGGGACGGCAAACTCGAAAGCGTGCAGGACATGCGCGGCTCGTATCGGGCGCTTCCGTTTCGACTGACACCGAATGCCGAAACGATGATCATCGGACCGGGTGGTGGACCGGACGTGGTGGCCGCTCTGGCTTCGGGCAGTCGCAAAGTAACGGCGGTCGAAATGAACCCGCTGATGCTGAAGTTTGTGCGCAGCTACGGCGCGCGCGCCGGCAATCTCTACGACCGGCCGGACGTGGAAACGGTCCTCAGTGAAGGCCGCAACTTCATCAGCCGCACTGATCGAAGGTTCGACATCATCTCTGCTGGGCTTTGTCGATTCATGGGCTTCGGTCGCATCGGGTGGTCTGTCGCTCTCGGAGAATTATCTGTACACAACTGAGGCGATGCGCGCCTATTACGATCACCTCAGCGACAACGGGATCGTGGTCGTGCTGCGTTGGGAGATGGATATTCCGCGTTTGGTGTCGAATGCGGTCGCAACCCTGGGAGCCACCGAAGCGGCGAAGGAATTGTCGTGCTGATGGAGAAGCAGGCGGGTCCGAACGATTATCCGCAGATGCTCTTCATGTTGCGCAAACGCCCGTTTACCGACGCGGAGCTGAAAGAGATTTCCCAGAATTGGACGCAGGCGAATCCGGTCATCATGCCGGGCGGAACTGCGCCGCCGTTGATTGCTGACGTCCTGGCAGGAAGGAAGACGCTCGAGCAATACGACGCCGCGTCGCCACGATATGTCAGTGCGGTGTGGGATGACAGCCCGTTTTATTTTGCGATCGATCGGCCGTTCAGGATGCCCAGCACGATCGCCGAGCGCCTGGTGAAGTGGTTGCTCGCCCCCAGCGTCGGATTGCTCGCTGTTGTTTGCGGTGTTTGGGAATGCCAAGACGAAAAGCGACGAATGATGCAGGAGGAAAGCGTTCGGTCGGAGCCTACGCCGGATCGCTGCTTTATTTTGCCGCCCTGGGTTTTGGTTTCATCGCAGTCGAGCTTGCGCTACTGCAAAACCTCACCCTCTTGGTCGGCCATCCGATTTACTCGCTTTCAGTTTTGCTGTTCACGCTGCTGGCTTTTGGCGGCCTTGGCAGCGCTTTGAGCGTTCGCTTCCCAATGTGGCTGGCCTGCGTGGCCGTTGCGGTGATTGGCGCGTTAGAAGCGCTGGCCTTGCCCAGAGCTTGTGCCGGCGCTGCTGTGGCTTCCGCTTTGGGGACGCATCGCGGTCGCAATTGCCTTGATTGCCCCGCTGGGACTGGCGATGGGCATGCCGTTCCCGGGCGGATTGCGTCGAGACCGGCGACGGCTCGTTGGCGGCGCCGCCGTTCTATTGGGGACTGAACGGCATCATGTCTGTTATCGGATCAGTGACGACGGTATTTGTCGCTTTGATAGCTGGATTCAGGCGGCGATGTTGATGGGAAGCGCTTGTTACCTGTTGGCGGCGCTGGCGTCGCGAATGGCGTTCACGCAGAGCCGAAACCCGACCGTAAGGAGGTGCAACTCGTGCCATCGACCGAGGATGCTAGCTAGAGCTACGGCTCTGACCAGCGAGCCTCAGCGGAAGTGATGCTGGAATCGGATCAGCCGGCGGAGGCGGTGGCGAATCCGGCAGAACGATGCCGTGCATTGCCTCCCAGTCGTCTGTCGGGATCATTTCAATAGCATCCCAGGGACAGCCGTCGAGAAAAGCTCCATCAGGACCTTTGCTAATGCACTTCTGACAGCCGATGCACAGATAAGGATCAACCTCGATGCGGCCGAAGGGCGGATGATCTTCGTCCGTCACCCAGAACATACAGGCTTCGATCGGACAATATTCGATGCACGCGGGCGATCCGGCACAGCCGGTGCAGCAGTCGGTCGTAATCGCCAGGATGCGAGGCCTCTTCTTACGAGTCGCCTTGCCATCGCCGACAGACATTGGCCATTCCTTGTCTATCATGTCGAATTCGGTTTGTTCTTCGGGCGCCGTCATGGCCCACACCTTAGCATAGTCGTTTCGTTCGGCTCAATCACCAAATGCAGTGTGGCACGCGCGATCTTGCGCGTAGAACACGAGGCGAGACGCCCGGGCCACCTCTTTGCCGATTGCATTGCGATCGCCTTACGAGCTGATATCCGCGGCTGGCTGAAATGCTTTGGCACAGTACGCGCAAGAGGTTTCCGGCAGGAGGCCTTAACTTATGGAGAGCATCGTAGGAATCTTCAATTCTTTTGCCGACGCGAAGCGCGCAGCGGCAATTCTTCGGTCATTTGATATTCCGGAAACAAACATTAGCGTACTCTCACCGCACACTCCGGAGGCCGAGATTGAAGCACAAGTCCCAACCACCGAGACGGAACAGCCCGGAATGGGTTCGGCAGTGGGCGGCGCAGTTGGAGCTGCTCTGGGTGTCGCGGGCGGCTTGGAGGCCGGCGCGGCGGTCGCGAGCATTTTGATTCCGGGGTCAGGCCCGTGCTCGCGCTCGGACTGATTGGCGCCGCCATTTTCGGAGCAGGCGGAGCCGCGGCAGGAGCTCTGGCAGGCAACGCTTTGGAGAAGGGAATTGCTGAGGGCGTGCCGCGAGACGAGTTATTTGTTTATGAAGACGCTTTGCGGCGCGGTCGTTCGGTCGTGCTGGCGTTTGCAGATAACGAGCAGACTGCCGAACGCGCACGTGCCGCGATTACAGCGCTCCGGCGCTGAATCGGTTGACGCTGCCCGTGAGGAGTGGTGGATTGGCTTGCGCGACGCTGAGCGGGAGCACTACACAAATCAGGGCGGCAACTTCAATCTGGATGAAGCAAAATACCGTCTGGGATTTGAATCGGCTTTACATCCTGACTGTCGCGGCAAATCGTGCGAAGATGTAAGCGCCAGGTTAAAAGCAAAGCATGGCGATGATTCGACTGCGCCGGCGTTTCGTCAGGGATACGAACGCGGACAGGATTACCTGTCGCAAACCAGGAAGCAGCCGGTGCGGGAGCGAGTCAGTCAAGGCTGCTGACAGGTACGCCGGAGGCGTGCGTACCATCGGAGAGTTCCCCTGAAAGACACTCTTATCAATATCGGATTGGCGGTGGCGATCCTGGGCGGTAGCTACGTCATCATGCATTTGTTCGCCCGGGCAATGTACCTGCGTTGCCCGGCGTGCCACATCCTGAACGCTCGACGGCGAAGCGCTTGCCGGTCGTGCAGTCACAGCCTCCGCTAACTATTTGGTCGGGCTGATCTTTTTGACAAACGTGCGAGCAGGTAATCCAGCGCCAGCACGCCGCCGCGACGTAGGGCAGATAAGCGATTAGGCTTGGTCTCATGAAAGGCAAATTTGCCCACTGCGTAGAACAAAATCAGAACTATTGAAACCATCCACGCCATAGTTCAAAGCACCGGTGAAATCTCTCGCAGGTTGCTGAAGATGCAAATTGTTGGAGCCATAATTTTGAGTCGGCTTCGAGATGCTCAAATTGGCAGTCGCAGCTCTGGCCGGCGCAGTCGAGCCGGAGTGACGATGAATACTCCCACAAAGATTAGTAGTGACGAAATCAGCGCGCGAGCGCCGAGCGTTTCACCCAGAACGATCGGGGCCACCACAAACGCGATGAGTGGCTGGAGATAAATGTAGACAGCGACGGTGCTCGGCGGCACGCGAGCCAGGGCCCAGGCATTCAGGTAATAGGTTATAGCCGTCGGCAGGACGATGATGTACGCCACTTCGATCCAAACCTTCCACGAAACATTGCTCAGCTGAATCTGACTCAAACTGATTAAGCCGGGCGGAATAGTCGCGACACTGCCGATGATGAATATCCAGGTGATTACCGGTCAGCGCGTTGTATTTTCTTACCAGATCCTTGGAAACGGCGATGTAGGCGCCGTAACACAAGAGTTGGCGACAATCAGCAGATCACCGACGTGTAGCAGCTGAAAAGTCGCTCCGACCTGGCCCAATCAAATACAAGACTCCGGCCGCCGCCACGCGATTCCCAGCATTCGTCGCCAGGTCGTGCGATCGGTTCCGCAGAACATGCCTATTACCAACGTCGAAACGGGAATTGAGGTGCTCAGGAGAGTTGCGTTGATTGCCGTCGTGATCGAGAGGCCCTTCACAAACAGCCACTGGTTGAGGATCAGTCCCAGTGCGCTCGAAACAACCAGCAGCGGCCAGTCCTGCCGCTCAATCGGAAAGCAGGTTTGCCGCTGACCCGGGCGAGCAGAATCAGCACCAATGAGGCGCCGGCGACCCTCAAGCCTACCAGGGCAACTGCCGGCAGGGTTCGCAGGGCCAGTTTGCCGACGATGGGCCAGGTCGCGAAGAAAATCTGAACCGCTATCAGCGCCAGATGCGGTGCGGCGCCGCTATTTGGTCTGGTGTTCGGCATGAGAATAAAAAGATCGGGTAGTAATCCCGATCTGTTATCCCACACAAATCTGGCAATGGAGTTCAGCCCAAAAGATATAAAGGGTTCTCCATGATCTGCTTGAATGTTTGCAGGAACTTCGCGCCTACCGCGCCGTCAATAACGCGATGATCGCAGGACATGGTCACGCGCATTGTCTGCCGAATTACGATCTGATTCTTCTTTGACCACCGGCTTTCGGAGCCATGGCGCCGACGGCCAGAATTGCGCCTTCGGGCGGATTGATCACGGCGGTAAACTCCTCGATGCCGAACATTCCGAGATTACTAATCGAGAACGTTGCGCCGGTGTATTCTTCGGGCTTGAGCTTTCGCGCCCGCGCCCGATCTGCCAACTCGCGAACTTCGCCGGCGATCTCCACCAGCGACTTCAACTCGGCCGCTCGCACGATTGGAGTTATCAAACCGTTTTCCGTCGCTACGGCGACGCCGACGTCGGCGTGCTCGTAGATAGCGAACCGTCTTGTCCTGGAATGACGCATTGACCTGGGGTGCTGAATCAAGGTCACGGCGGCGACTTTGATAATCAGATCGTTAATGCTGATCTTCGCATCGGGATAGAGTTCGTTGATCGATCGCCGCATGTCTGCGGCCCGCTCCATGTCGATCTCACTGGTCAGGAAGAAATGCGGAATGGGTCCGAGCGAGGTAACCAGGCGTCGCGCAATCGTCCGGCGCATTTCGCTGAGAGGTTCGTCACGATACGCCGATGGGCCGTAAACAGCGCCGGGTTGTGCCGGGCGCGGTACGGTCAGCGGACGGTGCTTTCCGGTGCTGCGGCTGGCTTTGCGTCTCTGCGCAGCTTCGACGTCGCTTTGACGATCCGGCCGCCCGGACCGCTGCCGCGCAAAGACTTTAAGTCGATGCCTGCTTCCGCAGCCATGCGTGCCGCAATCGGCGAAATCAGCACCCGACCGGACGGAGCGGCTGACCCTGAGGTTTCTTTGCCGTCGGCGCTGACGGCAGGCTGCAGGCGTTTCAGTCCTCCGGCGTAGACTCAACTGCCGGCGTCAGCTTCTGACTCAGGTAACTTTTCAGGCGCGGCGGCAGCCTGGGCGGGTTTGCGCTGCTGGCTGCAGTCTTCAGCAAGTCGGAAATGTCTTCGTCGGCTTCACCGATAATGGCGATCGGCTGGCCCAGAGGCGCGCTCTCGCCTTCCTTGATCAGGAATCTTGCGCAGCACGCCGTTCGAAAGCGCCTGCATTTCCATGGTCGCCTTATCGGTATCGATTTCGGCGAGCGGTTCGCCCATCGAAACCTTGTCACCCTTTTTTGAGCCAACGCGCAAGCTGCCCCTCTTCCATCGTGGGCGACAGCTTCGGCATTACGACTTGAGTAGCCATTTGTTCTGATCAGTCGGTGGTCGGTTTGTTAGTAGGCTTTGGACTTTGAGCTTAGTTATTGAGTTTAGGTTTTGGAATCTAAAGTCTAAGCTCCTAAAACTACCAACTACTTATACGAAACTTCCTTAACGGCAGCGACGATCTGCGCGACGTCCGGAATCGCCAGTTGCTCGAGATTCTTCGCGTAAGGCATGGGGACGTCCGCGCCTGAGACGCGCTTGACCGGAGCATCGAGATAATCAAAGCCCGCTCCATGATTTCGGCGCTGATCTCCGCGCCGACGCTGGCAGAACGGATGCGACTCTTCGGCGACGACCGCGCGATTCGTTTTCTTGACGGAGGTCGACAATGGTGTCTGATGTCGAGCGGCCGAATCGTGCGCGGATCGATGACCTCGCAGGAAACGCCTTCTTTCTCCAGCTCTCGGCCGCCTTCAAGGCTGTCGGGCACCATCAACGAGCGAGCCACGATCGTCGCGTCGTTCCTTCGCGCTTCACGTCGGCGACACCCAGAGGAATCGTGAAGTCCGCGTCTTCAGGGACTTCGTCCTTCATTGCCGTACATGCGTTCCTGCTCGATGAAGATCACCGGATCGTCATCGCGAATCGCGCTCTTCAGCAGACCTTTGGCGTCCGCCGGGGTCGAAGGCATCACCACCTTTAAGCCCGGGAAAGTACGCGATACCATGATTCGAGTGCCTGCGAATGCTGCGAGGATACCTGGTAAGCCGAGCCTCCCGGTCCGCGAAAGACGATCGGAATCTTGAACTGGCCGCCGGACATGTAAAGCATCTTGGCGGCGGAATTGATGATCTGATCCGTGGCCAGAATCGAAAAGTTGAAGGTCATGAACTCGATGATCGGTCGCAAGCCCGCCATCGCAGCGCCGACGCCCAGCCCGGCAAATCCGAGTTCAGTAATCGGCGTGTCGATAACGCGCTTGTCGCCAAATTCTTCCAGCAATCCACGCGTGACTTTGTAAGCGCCCTGATATTCGGCAACTTCCTCGCCCATCAGAAAGACGGAAGCGTCGCGCGCCAGCTCTTCTCGCAGAGCCAGGTTCAAAGCGTCGCGCATTGTCATTACAGCCATTGGTTTGATTTCTCTCGATCTTTGATTTGAATTACAGAGGATTGGCGTAAATGTCGGTAGTACAGCTCGCTTTCGTCGGGTAGGGGACTCTCTTCGGCAAACCGGACTGACTGTCCACGTCTTCTTTCACCTGCGCTTCGATCTGAGCCAGATCGTCGTCACCAATAACACTGTTCGTCTTGAGCGACTCGATGAATAACTTGATCGGATCTCGCTCCTGATGCTTCTCAATCTCGGCGCGCGTGCGATAGTTGCCCGGGTCTGACATCGAATGGCCCATGTAAGCGATAAGTGCGAGCTTCCAGCAGCGTCGGCAAGTACTCTTCGCGCGCCCGTTTCAACGGCCCGCTGAGTTGCCTGGCGCATCTTCAAGAACGTCCATCCCGTCGACAAACTCTGAAGCCATTTCATAGGCACACGATTTTTGCGCCACGTTCTGTAACGACATCGCGCGCTCAAGCGAAGTGCCCATGCCGTACATGTTGTTTTCGCAGATATAGATGCAGGGCAGCTTCCACAGCTGGGCCATGTTGAGCGATTCATGAAAAGCGCCCTGATTCACCGCCGCTTCACCGAAGAAACAGAGAGTCACCCGATCGGTTTCCTGATACTTCGACGCAAACGCGACCCCGGTCGCCAGCGGAATCTGACCGCCGACGATGCCGTGACCGCCAAGAAAATTAACGCTGCTTATCGAAGATGTGCATCGAGCCGCCCTTGCCGCGCGAAGCAGCCGCCGGCTTTGCCATACAAGTTCGGCCATGACCGCATCCGGCAGACATGCCCTTGGCGATCGCCTGACCGTGCTCACGATAACTTGTGAGCACGTAATCATCTTCGCGCACAGGCTGAAATCGCGCCGACGCCGACGGCCTCCTGCCCGATGTACAAATGGCAGAAACCGCCTATTTTGCCGAGGCTATACGACTCTGCGCACTTCTTCTTCAAAGCGTCGAATCAGCACCATCTGGCGTAGAATTTCGACCCAGAGTTTCGCGATCTTCGCCGATTTCGTTGGATTGAGTTGCTGAAGCTGAGGCCTTGTTCGGTGCGATCCAGCACGCTCACCGCACTGGACGAGGCACGCTTCGCCTGATCTCTTTGTTCGCCTGATTGATTGCTCATTAACCGGTTTTGAGTCCCGTCATCAGTGAACGGCCAGCTTGTGCTGGCCTTAAACACATATCAATGCTAACTCTGAGATTATACGCGAGAGATCTGACCACGCAAAACAGCGAAGACGAAATTGTCAGACCGATTTAACTTCTTGCCTGATTTGATTCCGGGCTCAGGTGTAGTGATCGATTCTGGCCGGCGTCGGCATCGTTGCCAGGTTGTGGAGATTTTTTCGTGTGTGCTTGTCGCGTTGCATGTTGCGCGAAGCGAATGTCAGCAACTTCTTCAGTCGTCTCTCCGTTATTGGGAAAACTTGCGACTCCGAGGCTGACGCCGACAGCAACGGATTTACCGGCACGTACTGAGAATTTGTGATCTGCAACAGCCTTGCGGATGCGCTCGGCAATTCCTTCGGCCATTACTTGCGAGGCCATCGGCATAATCGCAACGAACTCATCGCCCGCATACCGCGAAAGGATGTCCATCTGTCTGAGCTCCTTGCGGATTACGTTTGCGACGCTGGCGAGCAAGCGGTCGCCGATGGCGTGACCCCACTGATCATTAATCTGTTTGAAGTCATCCAGGTCCATGCTGATGACCGAAAGTGGTTCACGACCCAGGCGCTCACATTCTGCCAGGCGTTGTTCGAGCATCATGTAGAAGCCGCGCGCGTTCGGCAGCTCCGTAAGCGGATCGGTTAGCGCGCTTTCTTTGGTCTTTTCAAACGTGATGGCGTTGTTCAGCGCTGATGCCGCATGCTGGGCCACGGATTCCAGCAAGCGAACATGCTCGGTGCGTGTAGGATGTGCGACCCTTGGAATACAGTGAGATCGCGCCGAAAGCGCCATCTTCGCGAATCGAGCGGTGAAACCAGGACGCCGCGGAAACTGCGCGAGATTTCATCCGGAAGACCGACCAAATCGAGTTCCGGCGACGAGAGTTGCACATCGAGCGCGAATTGGCGATCACCCAGCCGGTGATGCCGTCCCCGACATTCAAGCGTCGCATACCGGAATAGATCCGCGTGATCGCCGACGACGTGCATGGCCACAGCTTTGCCGGAACGATCGTCAACAATAAAGATTGCGCAAGTGTCGAACGGCACGATCGCGCGTAGCTTGTTCGACACCAGCGTGACCGTGTCGTGCATGTTCAGCGACGAGCCAATGGTCTGGGCGATTTCATGCAGCGCAAAGACTTCGCGTTGGGCCTCAGTAATTGAGCGGAAGCCCGTGTCGTTGTCCGGCGACCCGAGGACATCTGAGGCCAGGCCGGCATCCGGCCGGGTTTAGTTTGCAGAGTCGAGGTGTCTCAGAAGCAACCTGCTCCCCGAATGTCTTCACGGCCGATCAGCTTGATCAAACTCGGTGACGTGCTTGCGATAAAGGTATCGACGACCTTCGGGTCGAAGGAGCTGCCGGACATCTTTTGCAGCAACGCCAGGGAGTCTTCGCGTTTCATTCCCTTACGGTAGGGGCGGTCGCAGCGCGGGTCGCGTCGTAGAAATCGACTACTGAAATGATTCGCGCCACCAGAGGGAATTTGTTCGGCCCGAAGCCTCTGGGATAACCGCTGCCATCCCATTTTTCATGGTGATAGCGGACGATGTCTTCGACCGGGTAAGGAAGTTCACTCGCTTCAGGATGTCGCCACCAACCGTGGGGTGAATCTTCATCTTGGCGAATTCCGCCTCAGTTAACTTGCCCGGCTTGTTCAGAATGTATTCAGGGACCGCCAGCTTGCCGATGTCATGCAGTAACGCGCCGGCCACGAGTGCTCGCAGCTCCAGACTCGGTGACCTTCAAGCAGCTTGCCCATTTCGGTCGCGTAAATTTGAGTTCGCCGCACGTGTCCGTGGGTCGTTTGATCTTTAGCGTCGATCGCAATCGCCAGCGATTCGATCGTGTTCATGTGCAGATCGGCAATTTCCTCGATGTACTTGAGCTTCTCGTTTTTGAGAGCGGCTTACCTCGCTTAGTCGCTTTTCATTGAAGCGATAGAGCAAATGAACTAAACCAATAATCAATCCCCCAACGAATAGGAAGGAATGCCGGCGCCGTGAATAGCTGAATAAAACAATGCCGCCGAGGTGACGTTCGCAACCTGGGTTATGACAGTCCAAACCAGACTTCTCTGTGAGACGACCACTCGGCCTTTACCAGGCAAAGCGAGGCTGAACTACTCTCGAACGTACTGAGCGCGTAGTGGACAAGTCCAAAGACGCAAAGTGGGAACAGCAGAGTGTCCAGGACCGAACCATTGTTCCCGCAGAAGCTGCACCACCCGCGAGCGCGAGAAGCCATTCCTCGATAAACCGAGGAAGCAACGAAAGTCGGAGATAACCGGAGTTGCCGACGGCGAAAACTCTCTGCCAACGTCCCGATACGGACAGTGATGAAATGAAACCAACAACTGCTGCCAGAATGATGGCCGGGCCGAAAGTTGTTCGCTCGGCGCCATGAATACATCATTACCGCGAGAAAAATGAAGGCATCAGCGACTGATTTGTTGCTCTGGCTCCGATCCGTCAACGTTGGTAACGGAACGGTAAACCAGCTGGAGATTAAGTAATTCCGATTAGGATCACAGAGCGGGGCGATGCCCGTCCAACCCAAGTAAGGAGAGTTGCAGGGTGGTCAGAAGTACCTCCAACCAGGCACAACGGCGCCGACCAGGACTACGGCCGCCAACAACAGCAGACTCTTCCAATTAAGCTTAAGCATATTTTCTTTGACGATATTGGCGGGAGGGAAACTGAGGTCCGATTTTCTTAACGTTTGTTGTGCGCTGTTGATGCGCATACAGCAATGGCCAACATTGTTGGCCATGTCAGAATAGCGGCAAGCGCTCCGCTAAGTCAACGCTTTTCTGGGCGAAATCGTGAGATTCGTGCTCGTTATGTGCTGATGATGACGACGAGAGGCTGCCGGTGTCGTTATTTCGGGAGCGAGCTGTTGCCCCGGTCCTCGGCAGTTAGAGGCAGGGGTCTTGCAGGAATATCCTTCACAAACAAATGCTGTCGGTTGCGTGCTCGAGGCGTGTTCCCGGCCCTCCAGAAGTGGAATGCGGGAAGCCGCCGCCTCAAACGAATTCGTGCATAACGCCAGGACACGATTGGGTAGATAGCGCCGCCAAAATGTCCGAACTCAGGCCGTCCAGGCGACTATCTGGACGAGTTCCGACGATGGCCACCTCGAGCGGAGGAAGACAGGTAAAAGTCCAAAGCAGTTAGAGTGACCGAATCGCAGACGGATACCTGCCGACCTGGTTCGCATCAACCGGAAGGACAGTAGTAGCTCGCCTGCGATAGTCGTCGTTAGCTGTCAGCAGCGACAGCCTTAGCAACGAAAGAGCGGCAACGGAATTACCTGACGGCGTTGCGTTATCAAACCATTCTTTCGATCGGACGATCAGCCTTGTTCGTGACTTTTGCCGGTGAAGAAAAATCCACCGGCTTCATCGTCCCAAAATTGCTCGACCATCTTTGTCAGCAAGCTCAAGCGCGTTTTCAAACCACTCGAGTTCGCCGGTTGACTCGTACAGGCGATCAGGCCATGGATCAGATTTGGCGTAGTCTTCCAGGTACGCGTTGAGTCTTCGATTCGCCGGCTTGTGCGGAGCAGCAGCAAAGCCGTCTTTTTAAGCTGCGAAAGAAGGAATTTGGCAGTTTGCCGCGCGACGTCACCATAGTCCGCCCGGTCAAGAATCGCCGACGCTCCGCAAGCTGGCGAGCATCAAACCGTTCCAGGCGGTGAGAATCTTTCATCGCGACCAGGCTTAACTCGACCTCGCGAATGTCGAATAGTTTTCGTCGATCTTGCCTCAATTATTTCAGCCGCGCGGTCGACTGAAACGCCGTGCTTCAGAGCCAACAGCCTCAAGGGAAGCCTTAACGTGAAGAATGTTGTGACCTTCGAAATTCCCATGCGCTCGGTTACATCGTAGTAATCAGAAAATACTGGCCGTCCGGCTGGCCCAGGGCAGCGATTACTTCCGGCTGAGACCAAACAAAGAACTTGCCCTTCGCCTTCAGAATCCGCATCCTGGCTCGAATAGAAGCCACCGCTCGAATCCGTCATCTCGCGCACGACATAGTCCAGAATCTCTTCGGCGATCCGGCGATAGAATTCGTCGCGGGTGAGCTGGTAGACGTGAAGATAGAGGCGCGAAAGCAGAGCGTTGTCGTAAAGCATTTTTTCGAAATGCGGTACGAGCCATTTCGCGTCGACCGAATAGCGATGGAATCCGCCCCTGGAGTTGATCGTACATCCCGCCCTCCGGCCATCTTGTGACACGTTTCCGTAATGATGCTCAGTATTTCATCGGAATGGTTTGCGATAATGCGTCTGAAGCAGGAATTCGAGCGTCATGGCGGCGGAAATTTGGGGGCTCCGCCAAAGCCGCCGTGCGCCCGATCATAGTTAGCCACAATGCGCCGCGAAGCATTGTCGAGAATTTCAGCTGTTAATACATCTCGAGATTCTTCCGCCAGCCCCATCGCGCCGCAGCTCGCCCAGCATCGTCGTCGCCGTATTCGCAACTCTGGTCCGTTTGCGAGCGGTAAGCTTCGGCCACGCTCAGGGAGCACCCGAGGAAAGCCGCGGCATGTTGTAGCCGATCCGCAGGGAGGATGACTAGGTGCCACCATAAAAAGTGACGCCTTCGGGAGTCAGAAACATGGTCATTGGCCAGCCACCATGTCCGGTCATCATTTGACCGCGCTCATATAAATCTGATCGAGATCCGGCCGCTCTTCACGATCCACCTTGATATTGATGAAGTTGTCGTTCATCAAACGGGCAATGTCTTCGTCCTCGAAAGATTCGTGCGCCATCACATGGCACCAGTGACAGGCCGAGTATCCGATACTCAACAAGATCGAAGCTTTCCTTCTTTACGTGCTTTTCGAGGGCCTCTTCACCCCAGGGATACCAATCGACAGGATTGATGCGCGTGCTGAAGAAGGCAATGGACTGGTTTCGTTGATTAAGGCATTCGTATGTTTGATTTTCGTTCACCCGGTTCACATGCGCACTACCTGGTCGTGCGTCCCGCAATTGATTATTTCGAACCAATACTTCGTGTTTTTGGCCCAGGTCGTATTGGGATAACGACTATGAAGTCAAGTCAAAAGCCGCCTTGACCAACGGCCAGTGTCATTGTCAGTGCACCCGTAGCAGGTAAGATCTCACCGCCAGATGCAAAGCTTCCGGGGCGCGTGGGTCCGTCGGATTCTTCTGGGCCCATTCAATCGACACACGACAAAGATAGTTAGGACCGGGCCCCAACGCCTGTAGTGCGGCATGGATTGGCGCGCCGCGAGAGTCTGTGCGGTTTTCAGAAAGTCGGGCGCCGCGACCGATTTCGATTTACCTTGTGCGTCCTCCGATGGTGGCCCGCCCTGAGGCGCCGGTGGATCGGTACACCAGTAGTTGTCGCGATAACTGTCCACATCGTCGACCGCGGTGGTTCGGCCGACGCCGGCAGACACAAATGGGCGCAAGCCGGGAAACTTCAGAGTCAGAAACGCCCCGGCAAAGCGGCGGGCTTCAGGAGTCGTCGCTTTCTGATAGGCGGCCAGAAATTCCTTCACCTGCGGCAGTTCCGCTTCCAGAGACGCGGCGGCCTGGATCGCCGTTTCGCGATCGTCGAGCAGTCGCCGCACGGACAAAGGCAGCTCTGGGCTACATCGCGACGAAGATTTGCCGGCAGAGTTTTTGAGCCCGCGGCGTCTTTCATGATTGCTACGGGCATCGCTTTGTTGAAGACGTTGGCGGCATCCAGGTCGAAAAGAGATTTCGGCGCTTCACCGGCTTTCGGCGCGCTGTCCTCGTCCGGACAGCTCGCGGCCGTCATAGTCGGCACTGAACGCGGCGGGCACCCGCGGCGCATTTTGCAGGAACTCATTCAGATTCTGCGCCACCATCATCCGCTGGCTGAGAAAGAGGTTCAGAGCCGAAGCATTCAGCTGCTGGCGCTCACCGGCCAGAATTTTGTCCAGCATCGCCCGCGCGTCGGCAGCAGCGGTTCGCTTCCTTCAGCAGGCGCACGCTGTGAAAGCGACGGTCGGAAAAGCCGGCGATGAAGGGCTCGACATTTGCTGCGGCCGCAAGTAATTCATTCAACAACGGCTGCTTGCCTCCGGCATTTGCCAGCGCGGCAACCAACCATGGCAGCGCCTTCGTCTTCTGCCATTTCTCGATCGCATGGGCCTCGCCCGCCGCCAGGTCGCCTTCGAAAGTCATAATCCAATCGGTCAGATCATCCGATCCCAGACTCGCCGGCAGTTGTCGCTTGGCGGCTTCATCTTCGACCTCAACATATTTATCCATCAGGATCGTGTAATCCCAGACGGCCTGTTTGAAGTCCTGGCTGGCGTCCTTTTTCATGATCTCGCGGGCCAGTTCGTGCAGCTTCAGGACGTGCCCGCAGGCGCGCCAAATTAAGAAGTCGACCGGCAGCGTGATGCGAATCCTTTAAAGAATTATCCTTAAGAATCGAACTGAGACGCGTCTCGCGCGTCGTTGAGAAATGGCCGGCCCTCATCTTCCTTTTCAGCAAAGCTTCCTTTGCGCAGCACGGACCGCGCCGCCATGTAGGGTGCAATGACGTGATAGGGAGATCTCTTATCACGAGCGATGGCTTCAAACTGCTGTTTCGCTTCGTCGAAGTTCGTTGCATAAAAGTTGGCGGCGGCGATTTGACGGAGCACGATCGGCACGCAGCAACGCATGGCAGGTCCGGAAGTTCTGCGGCGGCGTCTTTGGGCAGCTTCCGGCCTTCGCCACAATTTGAGAAGACCGTGTCCTGCGCCGCCAGCCAGGACTGCACCCGCGGACTGTTGACGCCAAACAGCTTCACCCGTTCATTCAAAAAAGCTTCGTGGCGTTGACGAAAGCGTCCTGCTGGCAATTGAGGAACGATTCGTATTCTCGCGGTTTCTCGCGGTTCCGGTAAACCCTGCACTTCCACCGGAGCGGTTGCGCCCCGCAGCCTTGCGGGCCTCGTTCCAGTCCTTTACCCAACTGTCGCTGTAATAATCGAAGGAGTTGTTTAGACGGTCGTCCCACAGACTCTTGATCGGCTTTGGCCTCGGCGTCGCTCAAGGGAGTCACCCGCGAGACTTCGATATGCGACCTACCAAATACGAGCGAGCCCACGATTCGCGGACGACACCCGAGTTTGCCTCCGGCAAACTTATCCGAGAGGAAAGTCAGGGTGCTTCGAAAAGCACGAAAATGGCATCGGTAAAGAAAGGTCCGCAGGCTTGTGTGCGTTGCGGCAGCAGAAAGGGAATCAGCCAGTACCTGCCCGATAATACAGTGCGGCGACAATTAAGTTCCGCCTGGCGCGACCACTGCGATTCAGATTTAGATGTTGTGTTCAGGGGAAAACGATTCATTGTGTTGACTCCGAGATTTCACGCAGGGACTTTTCGGTCCACGCGTCAGGATTGAAAACGTAGAGCTTGCGAGAAGGGACGAGTTTGGGGCGTTGTTCGTCTAATGAAATGCCATAGCTCTGGCGACACTGGGGTCGCATTGAAATCATCGCCTGCATCCAGGCGGATCATGATTGTGTTTGCCATCGCCGGCCATGCGGAACAACATTGGGACGGCTTCATCAATCGGAAGATCAGGAGATCCAATCATCAGACATGCACCACGAAGCGAGCGCCGTTATCGATAGCCTGAATTGAGCCGGTAGACGACTGCGGACATCCTTAATCAGATCACGGTAGAAACTTCGTTCTGATTTTGTTGCGTCAAAATCGATTTGAATTTCTGAGACGTTCGGCAGAGAAGCCAGGTCAGCGATCGCGCGACTGACCGCATCGCGCTGCCGGGCTGAAAGACTTGCTTTGTGCTCGCGGTCCGTTTCGATTCTGGTAACCGCGATTACCTTTGTGCCTTCGACCAGTTGCAAAGATTGCAGGCGCGGCCGAACCAGAACGTCGTCAGATCTCGAGGAGAATTGATTTAGCCAGAAACGCAACGCCAACGCGCTTTGCGTCGATAAAGCGCAAGTCGGTTGGACGTTCCCACGCCCAAAGGATTAGTTGTGGAGAAGGTTTCGCAGGATCAGGCAGCTCTGTCCGACTAGACTCGTAAAAACGCGAGCGCGAGTAATCGAGCTGAGCAACAGAGTTGCGACGCAGTAGAATAATAATCTTGCTGAAATGAAAACGTTCACCTTCATAGCGCATGCCAAATTCGGAGTCATGATACTATACGACCGATCTCAAACAAAGCGAACGCACTTCAAAATGAGGCACCAGCGTCTCATTCCACCACACGGTGGTTATCGCGAACTCAAATCATTTCAGCACAGCGGGATTAGTCTATGATTGCTACGGTGAAGTTTTTGTGACCGATTCATCGATCTACGGTCTCGCGAACGCACGATCAGATGGTTCAGGCTGCTCGCAGCGGTCGGCAGAAGCATCGCTGAGGGAAGTCAGGCTTCGGGAACTTCGAAGAAGTTTGAGCTGAAGCTTGTAGGAGTGGCGCGAGCAAGCCTAGAAGAGTTGCTGCTGGATTATGAAGACTTTCTTGCGTCAGCGCGGGCTGACATTGTGGCGCAAGGATCATCCCACTGCGGTGGTTGTTCGGAAACTGGCCTACGAAAAGAATAGGTCCTATTCGACCTATTCGGTCCTATATCTGAGAAGGCACCACCCGAGGTCGCAGCCAACACGATCATCTGCCTTATCCACCAAACAAACTATCTTTTAGATCAACAATTGCGACAGCTCGAACAGGTCGTTTATTGAAGATGGCGGTTTCACCGAGCGGCTCTATAAAACTCAGAGACCGCGTCGAGAGAAAGCGTTGCTACCCTACTAGAAATCATATGGAACGTGAAAGTTTAGAAATGGATGTTGTGTTTGTCGGCGCCGGGCCGGCCAACCTCAGTGGCGCTCTGCATCTGACGCAACTGATCGAGAAAGCAAAAAGCGAAGGAACGGATCTCGGCGAGATCCAAATTGCCGTGATCGAAAAGGGCGCATCCGTCGGCGCGCACATCTTATCCGGCGCGGTTATGGATCCGAAGGGCCTGGCCGAACTGATTCCCGATTTTGTTGCCAAAGGCGCGCCGCTCGAATCCGAAGTCAAAGAGCGATCAGTTTCTTTATCTCACGCCCAAAGCGCGCGATTCGTTCGCCCGATCAACCCGCCGCCGCTGAACAATCACGGCTACTACATTGTCTCGCTCAATCGCCTGACCGCCTGGCTTGGTGAACAGTGCGAAGCCGCCGGCGTGAATATTTTTCCTGAGTTTCCCGGCGCTGAGATGCCACTGATCTATGATCATCTGTGGAAAAGCAACCCACACGCAACGATTGCTGAAGGAAGCAAAAGCTCAATCACTCATCCTAAAGCGTGACTCAAGCCGCCAATAGGTCACTGTGTTGGGAAAAAGGTGGTTCCTTTAACCAAGCACTAACGTCTCGGGGCTCTCGGGACGAGGACACTTTTATTGGTGGCCCGGCAGCTCCGGGCGTGAGAATTGAGTTTCCGATGACGTTATCCCGTCGGGCCGTGGTATTAATGTTTCGTATTTCTGATCATCGGACCCAGCGTGAAGTGGCTTTTCGATCGCCACGGTATCGCAATCCTGAATACCAAGTTATGTCAATGGCCTTGATTATCAGATCCGCTAATTGATCCAGTAGTGGTAATACGTAACTGAACGGAAGTAATAC
>ERZ1370068.10690-contig-9367_pt1 | contig 31829 bp, 40 predicted proteins | sample MGYA00561227_ERZ1370068 | MGnify/ENA primary metagenome ERZ1370068 (study PRJEB38410, sample SAMEA6850437) | metagenome | study: Metagenomic assessment of the ecological functions of the soil: analysis of the soil microbiota associated with the...
ATTGTACTTCGTTCAGTTACGTATTGCTGGATACTTGTTTTCTTTGAGAAGATAAAAACGGTAATCTGCCGAAACATTAAACCCTTTTGGTCTTTGAGCTTATTTAAATGTTTTAACGAATCATTTTCGATAAGACCGAAATCAGGAAAACTTGTTAATCCAACATTAATTGTAAAAGAATGCTTTTATTTTTAAAAGCCGTTCATAACCTAACACAATAGATCCACTGCCAAAAATGAGTGGGTTGGTGATATTTATATGAACTGTATTCATCCGTGAGCTTCTCTTCTTTTTTGTTTCCTGTGCTGATGCTGTTTGTAATAAACCTGAAAGGATCATTACAAACAAAATAATTTTTTTTCATAATAATAAGGAGGTTGTTTAATGATATAATCCTGGGAAAATTAAAAGCACAAGAGGTGATCCGCTAAAAACTTTCAAGGATTTGTATGTAATGTACCAAAGTTAAGAAATTAAAAGCTATGGCAACGATGAACTTCAGTTCTTTTTGCATCGCTGATGACTTCTTTCAATGCACATTAAAAATATTTATGATTTTTTGTTTTTGATAAACAAATGGTCTCCTTTACGAAAGTGCTTAGTCGCTGTCGGGGTTTTACAAGACCCCCGGACAAACAAAATTTTCGAGGAATTTTCTAATCTCTTTTTTAATGCTAACTCTTTTTCCAGCTCATCATCTTTTTATCATCCATTGCGGTTCTGCTTGTCATTACTAGCCGAGATGGTCACTTTGTTCAGCTTGCCGTTGAATTTTTGCTTCACTGCCATAGTTAGCTACCCAGGTACCGTCGTCCGTGCCTACATCCCCCATGTCATCTACTGAAAATAGTCCGGGCTGCGTTTTATCAATACGGCCTTCAGCTGCTTTGGCACCATCAATGGTAATGGTTCCGGTTCCACCTTTACCTCTTCCATCACCATCATATTTGAAATCGTATACGATCGTATGCTTGCCGGGTTTTAATGCTTGTGATGAAGCAATATTATAACTCTGTAACCCGAGATAGTTGTAAGTAAAAGTAGGTTTGCCGCCTTTTACATAAAAGAGAAGCCGCCAAATCTTCCGCCCTGGCAAACAATTACGCCATTACCATTTGCAGCTACATCCACATCGGCTGTTATAGTGTACGATGTATTCTTTGTGCTGATAAAAATATCCGGAGCCATTCCTTTCATTCCTTCACCATAAGTAACCGATGTCCTTTCACCCATCAGATCAGGACGTCCCAACTGCTTTTGCATCTGTTCTTATCAATAAACGATCATCGATAGGCAGCACATGATATTTTTCTGCTTCGCTCATAAATAAAGCCTGGAGTTCTTTTAGCTTGTCAGCGTTTTGCGAAGCCACATCAGTTGAAAGGCTGAAATCTTCATTTGAATTATATAATTCCCATTTATCCTCAGCCAATTTATTATAGGCAGTTTGGCTCCATGCTGCCCTGTGAATAGTTCTTGCATACCATCCATCTTTATAGATCGCCCTGTTACCAAACATTTCAAAATATTGAGTAGTGTGTCTTTCTTTCGCAGCCGCATCATCGAAACTGTAGAGGAAACTGGTTCCTTCGATGGGATCCTGCGCAATTCCATTCACTGTTTTTGGCGCAGGAACATGGCAAGCTTCAAAAACGGTTGGTGCGATATCGATGACATGGGTAAATTGTGATCGTACCTCTCCTTTGGCTTTGATACCTGCCGGCCAATGTACTACCATACCATTTCGTGTGCCACCAAAATCAGAAGCTACCTGTTTTGTCCATGAGAATGGTGCATCCAATGCTACTGCCCAACCTGCTGCCATGTGCGGATAGGTGCTTGGACTTCCCCATTCATCAAGGTGTTTCAACATATCCGGTACGGTTTCAGGAATACCATTGAAATAAGTCATCTCATTGAACATTCCATTCATTTGACCTTCTGCGCTGGCTCCATTATCACCAACAACATATAAGAATAATGTATTATCCATTTCACCAAGATCTTCGATAGCTGAAACAAGACGGCCAACTTCATGATCGGTATGTTCTGCAAAACCAGCATAGGTTTCCATCTGGCGTGTCAAATAATCTCTTTTCATCAGCAGAAAGTTTATCCCAGTCTTTAATATCAGTTGGCTTGGGAGCAAGTTTTACATTTTGCGGAACAAGACCCAGTTGCTTCTGACTTTGCCAATGTTTCTTCTCTCAGTTTATCCCAGCCCGCATCAAATTTTCCTTTGTATTTATCGATCCATTCTTTTGGTGCATGATGCGGTGCATGACAGAGCGCCTGTTGCGAAATACATGATGAATGGTTTATCAGGGAGTTAATGCCTGCTGGAAACGAACCCAGCTGATAGCATTGTTCGTCATATCAGTAGTGAAATGATAATTTTGTATCTTCGGGATCTCCACTTGTGTAGTTCCATCATAAACCAACGGCGCCCATTGATTGGTTTCTCCACCAATAAAGCCATAGAACTTATCAAAACCAGAATGTGTGGGCCAACGATCCAATGAACCTGAAACTGAAATTTCCCATGGTGGCGTTTCATGATACTTTCCAAAAGCAGCCGTGCTGTATCCATTTTGACGAAGCACTTCTGCCATTGGTGTAATTGATTGAGGTCTTATACCCGTGTTTCCCGGAAAAGCAGTACTGGTTTCCATGACAGAGCCGGCATTATTGCTATGGTGATTATAACCGGTTAAGCAAAGCCATCCTTGTGGGAGAACATAAAGCCGTTGTGTGAAAACGATTGTACTTTAAACCAGTGGCGGCTAATTTATCAAGCGTAGGCATATTGATTGGACCACCAAAAGCTTGGGACGCCCCAAAGCCAATATCATCGATCAATACGACTACTACATTGGGTGCACCCTTTGGTGCTTTCACGTCAAAACGTGCTGGCGCCTTTGCGTTGGCAGCATCCAATTCCTTATAGGTTTGACGCAAAGGTTCTTTGATAGGAAGTGAAGTGCGATCCATTTCATCGCTGGTTGTCGTTGCTGCTGTAGCAGAGGATTTCTTGTTTTGGTCACTACAAGCGACCAAAAAACACAATGCAATTAGCATAAAAGAAAGTTGCGTCTCTCATAATAAAAGTGTTTAGGTTTTTGAATTCGGTTTGTTTTCGTTTCTAATTGTTTTATTGAAAGTCTTGTTATAATTAAAAAGATCCTTTATCGCTCGAATATGCACATGCTATTAACATCAACTTTTAATAGGGTAAAAAGCGCTGCGTGAATAGTTCTATTCACGTTCAAATCCTGCCACGAGAAGTTGAATTGTGATTTTAATACAAGAGATCCTTAGAGTGATTTCCAATTAAGTTCTTAAGTCAAATCCTTTTGCTGGTACGTTTCTAATAAATGAATGATCTCTTTTCCAACTCTATATTAACGTGCAATGAAGTGCTTTTTTTCGCTCTTCAGTACTTACAAAAGATAACCTTACACAATATTAATTTACTTATATACGCTAACTAAGTGTTAAACGGTTAATTAACGGTTAACTCAAGCTCTTTAAACAAAGGGTAGATAGTAACTATTTTACTCTCTCATTCAACCGGTATCATCGGTGCTTTTGAAATATGTTGTGACGGGAGATGATCTTAGAATGAATTCATCACTAAGATTTCTTATCCAGGAAAAGCAGTTATTGTGTTATCCCAAATTTAAGTATTCTTCTTTGTCTTCTATTAATTTACCTTTTGCTTGTTTAGTTCTGCTAATTGAAATTTATTGAGGTTTATTATACAGCCGCTAAACTTACCATTCTTAAAAATAAATTAATTTCAGCCTTTTATGAATTCCACATTTTTCCAGCTTCCGCCTTCTTTCTATGATGTTAGTTATTTTTGCGCTGATCATTTTATTTATCTGGCTCGGTTACTGCTTTGCAATAAAATACGGACAACGAAATATCCTGAAGTGCTAAAGCAAACCCCGGGTGCCATTGAAGGATCTGTTGTTGGAATAATGTCCCTCTTACTTGGATTTACATTTTCGTTTGTCGTTTCAAGATATGAAGTAAGAAGACAATTGATCGTTGACGAAATGGTTAGTATCAATACAGCCATTTTCCGTTGCGACCTGTTTCCTGATAGTACCCGGAAACTACCTCCGTGCAGATTTTAAGGAATACCTGGAAGCAAGAAGAGATTACTTTGATAAGGGTGGGGATGAGACCAGAGTAATAGAGGAGTTAGAAAAGTCAAAGAAATTGGAGGCAGGATATGGGAAAGAGTAATGGTTGATTCATATAATCCCGGGGACAAACTAAGATTTCAACAGATGATCCCGGCTTTAAGCAACATGCTTAATAGTATTATTGTACGAGATGAAAGCCGAAAGACGGGAGTACCGCCACTCATTTTATGGACGCTTCCTGGTACTTGTTTTAATTACTGCATTTTTTTAGGGGGCAACTTATTTGGTAAAAAGAAATTTAAAGTATTGGTGTTTGGATATGCGCTTATCCTTGCCCTTACTCTTAACCTGATCATTGAGCTGAACACCCCGAGAACCGGGCTTATTACCCTTCATTCTACACAACAAAAAATGAATGACCTGATCGAGCTTGTGAAATAATTATTCTTAGAAACAAATATTCCTTTTAATAATCACTGTGTATTATATAATTACATTCGGTGTAAAAAACAACAACTCATATATGACTAATGTCTTTACTCAAATACCAATTTATATTCTTTTCTGCCATCATATTTTTCCTGATACTATTATTTAATTGGTTTGGATTCAAATTCAAAAAATGGCATACTTGAAAAATATCCCGGGCAGAGTGCCTGAAGACCTGGGATCAGTAGAAGGCTCAATGCTTGGAGCAATGGCACTCTTACTTGGATTTACTTTTTCTATAGCCACATCAAAGTTTGAAACAAGAAGACAGATCACAGTTAGATGAAGCCAATGAAATTGGTACGGCCATCTTACGCTGCGATATGTATCCCGATAGTGTTCGCAATCCTCTTCGGGCAGATTTTAAAGAATATATAGAAACAAGAATCGCCTACTATGCTGTAGGCGATGATGAAGAAAAAGATCAAACAGGAGCTTATAAAGGCAGGCGAGATCTCCGACAGGATCTGGAAAGAGTGGCCCTCCAGGCACAAAACCCTAACAACATTGCGATAACAGCACAAATGATCCCGGCTGTAAATGCTATGATCGATATTGTTACCTATCAAGAGATGCCGGTGGGATCAGCAGAGGTACCCAGGCTCGTTTTATTGTGTACTGCTTGTGACTAGTGTTAATATCTTCTTTGTTTTAGGCAGTGATTATAATGGTAAAAAAAGAAATAATGAATATTGATATTTTAGTTATGCCCTGGCAATGACTATTACATTGGACCTGATCACAGAACTGGATCGTCCCAGGGAAGGCTCTGATCAATCTTAATGCTGTTGAGCAAAAGATGATAGACCTGAGAGAACTTGTAAAAATGATAAATTTTAAACTCAACCTTTTTATAATAAAATTGCTTTATAAAAGAAATTGCAACTGGCAGTTGATAAAAGACCGCTTAAACTGAAAGCAGCAAATTTATATGTACCTTTTTTGTTACCTTTCAACTGAATTTATTTTATAATACCATCATACCGATCATGAAAAAAACCTATCCTTATTAGTAGTAGCAATGAGTTTGCTGTGTTCACCTTTTTTTCCCAGGCACAGGAGGATTCAACTGCCTTATTAGGCTTAGCCGGAGATAACACCTGGATCTTTATGCCGTGCTGACTCTGTTTCAAAAGTCAAAAACGATCGAAGCCTTTGAAAAATCGTTAAATGATGAACAAACAAAGATCAATAACCTGGATCTGAACCTGGATAAAAAGTTGATTTTATCAAAGTGACTACCACGAAAAAGGATTCCTCTTTACATTTATACTCCAGGTTGATGTCACCAAAACTGAAACACAGGATGTTGCGGTTATTTTGGTAAATAAAGAGAAAGGCAAAGTTACTATACAGGCGGTTGGTGACCAGGAATTGTACGGTAAAGATTATGTTATTGAGCCCAAAGGGCAGTCTTCAATTACTGCTAATCCCGGTTATACCGGTGCAGATCCTGTTGCTGTAAATGTTCCGGCAACAACTACCGTAGTGGTTCAATCTGCCCCAATCGTACAGTATGTGTATTCACCTGCATATGTGCCCTATTATCCACCTTATTATTACGGCTATTATCCACCTTATTTTGCAATGGCTACATGTATAGCCGTTGGCATATATCGTAGTCAATAATTATTATTACCATGGTGGTTATTATGGCGGTCATTATGGTGGTGGTAATACTGTGATCATTAATAATGGGAACAGGAATAATATTAATCATTACAATAATAGCAGGAACACATCTAATACCGTAACAAATAATAAGGCTAATGGTGGTTATGGTAATGGCAATAGAGGATCGACTGGTGTCAATAATAATATGAGTAAAACAATAACAGGAGGGATCAACCGGTGTTAATAATAATATGAGCAATAACAGAGGAACGGTAACAGAGGGTCAACTGGTGTTAATAATAATATGAGTAATAACAGGGGATCAAGCAGTAGCAGGCCATCAACATCAAACATGTCTTCTTCAAGATCAAGTTCCATGGAATAGTGGTCGTACCATGAGTGGTGGCGGTGGCGGTCGTTCCATGGGTGGCGGCGGAGGAGGTAGAAGACGATAATTGACTGCACTTTGATCTAAAAAAATTATACAATAAAAAAGCTGAGCGAAAAATATTTTCGCTCAGCCTTTGATAAAAATATATTCTCTTATCTTTATTGAGCTGGCATATCAGAAGCACTCATATCTCTTACACAAACATATTTACCATCTCTTTTTCAAACAGAGCTCATATAATTCCCGGTATTAATAGGAGTATTAGTTGAGTCAACTACTTTAAAATAACCGATCTCTACAACCTGGTTCCCATCATTTGATATAAAAATATCTTTAGTTTGTAAATGAAATTTTATTGGATGTTGAAGTTATTGCGGATTTGTAAAATTCAACTATTGCCTCTTTGCCTATCAATGGTGGCCTGTTTTGAAAAAAAGTTGTCGCATCATCTGCATAGTAGCCGATATTTTTCAATTCGCCGGTATTGTAAATTTCTGCAAACGCATCTTCCTTGGCCTGAATTTCTTTTTTGATCTGTTCTTTGTCGAACCGCAGTTGTTGTGGATGCTTCTTGCTTTGAATTACAGGAGATCATTAACGATCAATATGCCTGATAATAATCCATCCTTTACGAATCTCTTTTTCATAATAACGTTGTTCTATAATTTAATTAATGATTAAACTTAAAATTAATGTAAAAAACAGAATATGAAATGTTTTTTTCTGCATGACAAACTCATTAAAAATGAATGAATACTATAAAAATAAGTTGAATAGTCATTCACAGTATCTTTTATGCATTAGCTTTTATATAACAAGAAGCCGCTTCATTAATGAAGCGGCTTCTTATTATAATGAAATAGTTTATTATCAGAATTTCCAGCCTAAACTTACTATTGGTAATTTATCTTCTTTAGATACAGTATAGCTGACATTTAACACGATCCTGCTGAGTGGTGCTATCCATACTCCACCACCATAACCACTAAGCCAACCATGTACTGGTATCAGAACCATCTTCCCAAAGTTTTCCTGTATCATAAAATGCAAAGAAACCAAAGTATGCAGGGAAAAAGATAAGTTCTGAAAGTTGCCACTCTCCATCTGAGTTCAGCATTATTAAAAACTTTTGGAACGACCGGCAAACCTGTATTTACGATATCCTCTTAAGTTATCCTCGCCACCAAGATATTGTGCCTGGTAAAATTCAGATTTGCCAAAATTATGACCGCCGCCTACTCTATCAACAAGTATCAATGTTCTTTCAATAATAGATAAATGGAAAGTGAAATCGCCATTGAATTGAGTAAAATCATGGCTGTTATCATTTAGTCCTCGTAAAGAACGTCCGGTCAGTCTCATGTATCACTCCTTTGTATGGAATAGCTTTATTATTTCTTGTATCTACGATGAAAGAATAGCGACCACCCAAATAAGATTGATTTGCAAAAGTGTGGTCTTATCAAGGATCCGGGTTGTAAGAATATTCCGGCCAAAGTTATCAGTTGAATCCAATGAATAATACTGGAAAGCAGGACCAAAAGTGAACATTACTTTATCTGAAAATCGTTTTGCGTAATAAAATTGCCAGGTCACCGGTATTATATCTTGCCCTGTAGTATTTGTATTTTCCTGGTTTGGTCTTATCATAAATTGTAGTCATCTCCATAACCAAAAAGTTAGTTGTATAAGGCGCTTTAATATCTAAATAAGTTATCAAGTCAGTTTTCCTTCCAAATACACCATAATATTCTGCAGCATATCTAAAATTAAACTGCTTTGTGTAGCAAGTGCGTGAGCAAAACCAATTTCATGCATGTTTTTATAGGGCGTTTTTGCGAAAACCCTGGTTAATAAATTTTACAGACGCACCAAGGATTACTCCATCATCAGAATTATAGCTACCAATTATCATTGGGATCGTTTGGTTATACTTATAATCTAAACGGTTATAAGAATTCACGATCGTATCATTGGCCATTTTATTTTTCAGATCCCCTGTCAGTGTATTATCTCCGCTCTTCATATCATAAACAATATTGCCGCCACCCGAACCAGTATTTTCAAAAATATCCTTGCCATCACCACCGATCATCCTGATCTTTATTTTATCGTTATTCCCTTTTATTAAAATTTATCTTCTCCGTCGAAAGAATAAAGTCTTATTTCTTCTGTAACAGCAGGATCAAACGTCCTGTCATACATCTTAGTTGATTGCACTCCTTCTTTTGTTATCTTATATACTTGTAACCATAACAGAGCCATCATCATTCCTTGTTATATCAAATAATTCTTTCTTATCACTTCCTGAAACGCTTACAAATTCTGAAAGAAAACGGTAATACTGCATTACTTCAGCTGCAAGATATTTACGACGTTCTTTTAATGTCTTAATTATCTTATCACCTGAAATTGATCTTATTTCTTTCGGCTGCTCATTTATGGCTCTTTTCGATCACTTCATCCGTCATCTTAGGAATAAATTCATCAACTTCCTTTTTCCAATCCTGCTCACTGAGTTCCGTTAAAAGAAACGATCAAAATTTCGGGCCGCGAAAGTTGAACCTGTTGATATTTTTGGCTTTTGGTTTGAAACCTTCAAGCTGTGGTACAACCCATGGAGCTTTTACTATGCCGGGTACCACACCGCCGTTAATAAAAAGCCTGGTCCCTGTCACGTGGAATTGGAAAATATGTTTTGCCTTTGTCTTTATCAATAGAACCCCATTGCCATTGATCTTCATGCCGGTCAAAATCCATGATAAACAGATCTAAGATCTCGTGCCCTAAGCACAGCACGTTCATCTACTATTATCATCATTATCTTCTTTTAATTTCACTGCTACATCATAGCTATCCTCTCCTTTTTCACTGATTCAGGCAATCGTTCTTTCAAAATAAGCAAGCTTGTTTTTAAAATCATTTCTGTATTCGCCAAGTATGGGATCATCGGGTATGTATACCAACTTTACTTTATTATAATGGAACACCTGGCTGCTTCGGATAATACCGGTATTGATAACGCAGCGTAAAGGATAAGAAGCGGATACACCGTCAGCAACCAGGTCTTCTGCCGCCTGGCTTTGCAGATCAGCGCGGTAAAGTTTTAGCTGTGATAAATTTTTCGATCAACCGAAGAGCATATTGCCTGCCTAGTTGGATCTTCCATCCGCAAAGATTTTGATTGTTTACCACCCTCCAAGCTTTACAGGTTTCAATCCTCCTTTTTCAGTTGCAAGGTTTATGACCGGCGCTTTTACAGGAGTCAACCATTCATTACGATAATTGGAGCCCATCCAGAATTTCCTGGAGCCATTGTTTTAAATTTGGTGGAAGCAGCCGCTGTTGCGGAATCTGTTTGTGCAGTGCCGGATAATACCGGGCCGGATATCAAGAAATAGAATAAATGCAATGCTCAGCAGATTGGTTACGGTTCATAAACAGTATTTAGGCAGGTGTGAAAACAGTTATTCCAAAAATAAATATAAATGTTTTTATTGAAATATATTGAAGGACGAACAAACACATAAACGATGATCGGATCTTTATTGAAATCAATTTGTTAATGGGAACCTTACATTGTAAATGTAGATGAACTTTTACTTAACTTTACCTTTTTTAATTATGCTGTGAAATACCCGCTGATAAACACCAGCTTTTGCCGGTTTGGTTGATCAACGGCACGGTTTTTAAGTAAGATTTTGATTGATTGCAATAAGGTCATTATTTTATGCAATCCCTTAATTCAGGCTCAACATTTATAAATGGCAATGAAAAAAATTACCGGGCTTTATATTTTCCTGCTGATTTGGCTTTCATTTCTCATTGACTGCACAAACTGATACGATCAGTCAGCGCATTATACTTGTTGGTGATGCCGGTGAACTAACTAACGGAAGACATCCCTGTAGTAGAAGCTATAAAACAATTTATAAAGCTTGATAAAAAGACACACGGTAATTTTTCTTGGTGATAATTTATACGATAGTGGTCTTCCCGATGATCAGTCGGCCCTATACCAAGCAGTCCAAAGCGGTTTTAGATTCTCAATTATCTGTTGTAGAAGGTACACAGGCCCATGTGATCATGATCCCCGGAAATCATGACTGGAACAATGGAGCAAGAGATGGATATGAAACCATTATTCGTGAGCAAGTGTATGTTGACTTATTAAATAAACCCAATGTTCAGTTTCTATCCCAAAGATGGTTGTCCCGGACCTGTAGAAGTAAGTCTTGGAAATGATGTAACTGTTGTAATTTTTGATAGCCAATGGTGGATACATACTTATGATAAACCGGGTATTGAATCTGATTGCGATTGCAAAACGGAAGATGAATTATTGACCCAGATCGAGGACATTGTCACCCGCAATTCAAAAAATTGGTGCTGCTTGCTATCTCATCATCCATTCAAAAGTAACAGTGTTGCATGGTGGCAACTTTCAACTGAAGCAGCATATTTTTCCATTGACTGATATAAAACCAAACTTATAGATACCGCTTCCGGTTATTGGATCCATTTATCCAATAGTAAGAAGTGTGTTTGGCACACCGCAGGATCTTAGCCATCCGAATTATCAAAACATGATAAACCAGGTAACAGATGCGGTGAAATCGCATCAGCATGTTGTTTTTGTAGCGGGGCATGATCATGGATTGCAAATGATACAGGATAGTAATTATAATTATATAGTGAGTGGCGGCGGTTGCTAAAACAAACAGGGTTTCAAAAGGAAAGAATAGTCTTGTATGCAGCGAATCTAGAAGAGGATTTGCAGTAATGGAAGTATCGACAAACAAAAATGTGACTGTTTCTTTTTATACAGTTACAGATTCTGTAAGAAATTCTTTCGGCACTACTTTATTAAATTTCTCTTCTGCTTCCTGAACCAACAGGAGATTCTGCTAAACGTGAGGTTAATATTACTAATATAAAATACAAGGACACTGTCAACATTTCTGCAAGTGATAGATATAAACCCATCAGTGGATTCAGAAAGATGATGCTCGGCCAGAATTATCGTCCTGAATGGACAACACCTGTGAACATGAAAGTTTTTAATATCAATAAAGAACGAGGTGGATTTACTGCAACTGGCATGGGCGGTGGTAAGCAAACATCTATCATTACATCTAAAAGAAAAAAGACGGGTAAAGAATGGGTTTTACGTGCCGTTGATAAACTGCCATCGGGAGCTTTGCCACAGAATTCAGAGGTACACATAGCACCGGATCTTATCAGGGAATTTAACTCTGCATCACATCCCTATGCACCGCTTGCAATTCCTGACCTGGCAAAGGCATTGAACATTGCAGTTCCTCACCCGGAATTATTTTTTGTACCTGATGATCCGGCTCTTGGATATTACCAGCCATTATTTAAAAATTCAGTTTGCATATTGGAAGAAAGAGAACCTTCATTGGATGGCTCCAACTCAAAAAGTACTGCAAAAGTTTTCAATGACAGTGATCGAAGAAAATGATCATAGAGCTGACCAGTTTGCTGTATTAAGAGCAAGATTGCTGGATATTATCATCGGGGACTTTGATCGTAATTTGGATCAATGGAAATGGGCAACCAGTGATACGGGTAAAGGAAAATTATATTACCCGATCCCCCGCGACAGGGACCAGGCCTTTTTTATTCTGATGGTCTATTGTTAAAAAGAAGCAGTAAAAAACTTTTGCCATTCCTGGTAGGTTTCAGAAAAGATATTCCGCAGGTAAACTGGTTTAATTATACGGCAAGAGATTTTGACCGGTTATTTCTTACAGACCTTGATGAAAAAGAATGGGAAAAACAATTACTGAAGTACAACAAAAAATTACTGATAGTGTAATTGCAACGGCTGTAAAAAATTACCAGCTGAAATTTATCCTATGGATAGCAAGGTTATTTCTGATAAGCTTGCAAACCGAAGAAATGCATTGACAAAAGCAGGGATGACTTATTACCGTTTTATTTCAAGAGAAGTGAATGTGGTAGGCAGTAATCAAAAAGAATATTTTAAAGTGAGTAATCATGGCGAAGGCTTGCAGGTAAGAGTATATGGAAGAGAAAACGGAAATGACACAAGTTTCCTGATGTATGACAGGATCTTTGAGCCTTCCAATACCCGTGAAATAAGATTGTATGGCCTCGGCGATGATGATGTTTTTGATATTGATGAAAATGCAAAGTCAAGAATAAAATTGCGGATCATCGGTGGAAAGGGAATGATACATTTAATATACGCGGCAATGTAAGAACCTGATCTATGATATGAATGTAGAAGGCAATTACATTCAACATACAAGCCACACCAAAAATCGTTTTTCAAAAGATCCACCGGTAAATTCTTATAGTATTCTTGGCTATAAATATAATACAAGTGAATTTCCAAGAATTCTGATCGGCGTCAATTCCGACGACGGTTTTATAGCTGGGTGCTGGTTTTGCAAAACGAACCTATGGATTTCGAAATGAACCTTATGCTACAGATCAGAAATTTGGCGTCTTTCACTCATTCAATACAGGAAGTTACCGGTTCAAGTACGATGGCGAGTTTAATCATATCACACATAATATCGACCTCCTTTTAAAAGGCAGAGTTGGAGTACCTGAAGTAAATAATTTCTTCGGTTTAGGTAATACTACAGAGATCAGTGACGAAAAAATTATGACTTTTACAAAACTCAATTCAAATTAACTGAACTGCAGGTATTATTTCGCCAACGTGTTTTTGAAAGATTACAGCTGATAGCAGGGCCCTATTTTTTACATTACTCCAATAACTATTCTAAAAATGCAGATAAGATATTAGGCGATCCTTCATTGATACATCTTGACTCTACCCAGGTGTATACCACAAAAATTATTTAGGTGCTAAGCTGGCAATGTATTTTGATAATACGAATAATGAAGTATTTCCAACCCGTGGTGTACACTGGGAAAATGAACTTCTTTGCAACTGCTGGACTTACCGAAACAAGCAAAACATTTACAAAGATCAGTTCCGACATGACGATCTATGCAAGTCTGAGTGATCCTGGCAAAATTGATAGGAGTTGTTTCATTTGGCGGAAGCAGGATCTTCAACAAAACATTTGAATTTTTCCAGGCAGCGGCTATCGGTAATAATAATTTACATGGCTTTCGAGCTAACCGGTATCTTGGTAAATCAACTTTATATGCAAGTACGGAATTAAGATATAGATTATTCAATTTGAAATCCAACATCATCCCCGGCCCTGTTGGCCTTACAGGTTTTTATGATCTGGGCCGTGTGTGGCTGGATGGTGAGGGTTCCAAAAGATGGCATTCCGCTTATGGAGGTGGATTTTATTTTATTCCTTATAACAAGTTCATGATCTCTGGTTCAGTTGGATTTTCCGGCAAGGAAAACATGTTCACGTTTGTATTGGGAACTAAAATAAACCTGAGTTATTGAATATTTGGAACGTGCAAGTTTTTCTACAATAAGTCAAAACAACTTGATGGCAGAATAGTTGCTACCTATCATCCATGAGTATTTCAAAGACTAATAGTGCCAAGCGGATCTGTAGTAAACAAACGAAGATTACCCATCATCATAATTATTGCATCTAAGCTGGACACTCGCTGATTTTATTCCTTTTCCTTATACAAATGAGCACCGACTCATTTTCATTTAAATACCAGTGAAGCAGGTGCCAATACTTTCAAGGCGATCTTGCTGCGTGAACTGAATGTATTATTGGTAAGTTTTGTAATAGGCTTCCTGCTTATCTCTGTATTAAGAAGATTTTTTCGGTTATTCTTCGCCGTGGCTCCATATTGTTCTCAAAACCTTGATTCTTATAGCGGCCGGCCTAATCATGAGCTTTTTGATCTATATCTCTTTTGAGTTAATAATAAGACATCGGACTCTTTGATGTAGCAATAGATAGATTTCTGCAAAACACTTTCAGAACACAATGGATAATATCCAAAAATGGCTGAATGGACCATTCTATATATATGGACACAACTGGCAATAGAAGTAAATGAAAAATATTCACCAGGTGTTTTTTAGCTATTTTCATGGGAAAATATTTGCGACCACGGGAAGAATCAAGAATAATTGTTTTTATAGATCTGCGTAATTCCACCCCTATAGCAGAAAAATTAGGGAACAACTATTTCGAGTTCATCCGTGATTTTATTTTTGCATTTCAGCCGGTATCATGGAACATGATGGACGGCATTTATCAGTATGTGGGAGATGAGATCGTTGCCTGGTGGCCCAGCTCAAAAGCAAATGCAAAAAAGCCATCAACGCATTGATAGAATCAAGAAAGATCCTGAATATAAACAACAATGTTTTTACCAATAACTATGATATTGTTCCCGAATATAAGGCAGGCATGCATATGGGTACTGTCACTGTCGGACAAGTAGGTATTTCAAAAAAGAATTGGTAATGAGTGGCAATACTATTAACACGGCATCAAGAATACGGAGTGCCTGTACGGATCTGAATCAAAAATTTTTGGTGTCAAAAGATATTATTGATATACTTGAAATGAAAGACTGGCAAAGCGAAAGCATGGGAGAAGTAGACCTGAAAGGGAAAAATGAGAACATTGAATTATTTGCTTTAAAAATCTGATCGCGGCTGACTGCATGAATACAGAAGTAAAAAAAGGCAAACATGGCTCTCAATTTTTACAATTGAGTTTTTAGTTGTATTGCTGCTGCTTTTAGCATTGATCGTTTTTATTTATGCTGCCACGTGAAATTTTTATTTTAAAGAATTTTGTGTTTCGATGATGATGTTTTCGCTGCATTGCGTCCTTACATTACTCCTGCCCGTACCCGCTTCATGAACTTTATTACTTTCTTTGGGAAACATGATGCGCTGATCCCATTGAATATTCTTATTGATCGCGTATTTTATTTATAAGAAAAAAGATGGTTTGCCATTCGTATTGCAGCATTAGCGCTAAGTAGTCTTTTATTAAAATTTATTCTGAAATTATCTTTTCAACGAGCACAGGCCCGATATTCCCGTAATTGAAAAAGTTGATGGATATAGTTTTCCCAGCGGGCATGCATTGATCGGCGTTGTATTCTATGGTCTTGTCATCTTCGTTATCTGGCATGAAGTAAAACAGAAATGGCTGAAAATAGTACTGACCATCTTCTTTGTGCTATTTATTCTTCTTATCAGCTTTAGCAGAATATATTTAAGAGTTCATTATGCAAGTGATGTGATCGCAGGGATCGCTGTTGGGTTTATCTGGCTGGTATTATCACTCAATTTCATTCATCGCATTGAGAAAAATACATTGCAAGAAGAGCATTAAAAGCAGAAGGACTGGAGAAATAGAATTTCTATCGCTATTGTATATAAGTGAAATTTCAATAACTCTGCCTTGGAACTTACCGCCTCATTTGAAATATACATATCACCATTACTTTTAAAAGCCAGGCCTTCTGCCTGGGAAATAAATTTTTTGCCAGCATATAAACATTTTCAACATTCCCATTAAGATCCGTTACTACTAATTGATTGCTTGCAGATGAAAGAATGAAAAGCTTTTTAAGTACCGGGTGTATTCTTGCAGCAGATGGTTGAAATCTTGATGTAGGTCTTGGAGACATTGAATCTACCATTTTAGTATCTATCGTAAAGAGTGCCTTATTGTCAAATCCGATAGAATCCGGGTAATATGCATAAGCACTTACAACTTTTTTATCATCGGTGCTGCAATTTTTACAAAGGATCACCAATGCTTTTCTTCTGCATCATAGTATACTGTTTCAAAATCATTTTTTCCTGACGATTGTAATCTGACCGGCGTCAAACGTATTTTTGTTTGCCTGTAGCTGTCAGTAACTATTCTGAATAATTTACCATCACTTCGTAAAACATAAATATCTTTTTTGCCATAGCAATGTCTTCATAGTCTCCTTTTGTTTCGCTAAAAACAAATTCTCTTTTATTCCTTTTGTATCCCTGTCCAGGTAAAAATGATCCCCTTTTCATCATTATGGGCAATAAATTCATCATTTTGATTATCCCATACAATTCCTGAGATCTCTTTTATCTTCAGATCAAGCTTATCTCTAAATACTTTTGAAAAATTATAATGTGGAGGAGATTTATAGATAAATCTTTTGGGTTTACAACTAATCAGAAAAAAGAAAAGAACTACAGACAATATAAAATGGCCAGGCTAAAAATTTAAATCTTTGCATCGCTAACTTTAATTAAATTTATAAAATTATATCTTTATTCTTACTGACCGAAGAACAATTCAGGATATTATCTGCAGCGCAGGACTTTGTCTCAGATCTGTTTATTAATAAAGTTAATAAAACTATCCATTTCCACACATTACAACATACACAGGAAGTGGTAGCTGGCAGCGAAACAATGGCCGATTATTATCACCTCGAGGATGAAGATCGTTTTGCATTATTGTTGGCTGCATGGTTTCATGATACAGGGTATAGCGGCGGACAGGCAGCAGGACATGAGAATCTAAGTATTGAATTGGCCACAAAATTTTTAAATGAGCATAAAGTACATCAAAACATCATTAATAAAGTTGTTGGATGTATAAATGCCACACGATTGCCACAAAATCCAAATTCACTTATTGAACAAATCATTTGCGATGCAGACTTGTTTCACCTTGGCACTGGTGATTTCAGAGAAAATAAACTGCTTCGCGAAGAGTTGAATGATTTTGGCAATATGGATCTATCGAAAAAGATTGGCGGAAAAAAATATAGAATTTCTTTCAAAGCATAACTATTTTACTTCCTATGCAAAAGAAAATCTTGATCCTCTTAAAACAAGTTTATCTGGAGGAGCTGAATAAAAAGCAGGTAACTGAAGAAAAGCCAGATAAAAAAATAATAAAGACACAAAAGCGACAGCAAACCCTGATCAAAAAGATAAAAGAAAAGAGAAGGGGCTTACTGATGACGAACAAAAAAGTTAGATGAAGCAAAAAAGAAAAAGGAAAAAGAATCACAATCGGAAAGAGCTATCTCGACTGTTTTCAGGATCGTAGCACAAAGTCAGAATACCCTTAGCGGAATGGCCGATTCCAAATCCAACATACTGATCTCTGTAAATGCCATTATATTATCAATAATGATCAGTAGTGTTTTTGATAAACTGAAAACCGATACTTATCTGCAGATCCCTTTTACGATCCTTGTAACAATTTGTGTGGTGTCAATGGTGTTCAGCATACTTGCCACCCGGCCAAATATTACTTCCGGCACATTTTACCAAAGAAGATATAGCTGATAAAAAACCAATCTTTTATTTTTGGAAACTTTCATAAAATGGGCTACGCGGATTATGATTGGGGAATGACTGAATTGCTGGCAGATAAAAATTATTTATACAGTAGTATGATCAAGGATACTTATTTTCTTGGGATCGTGTTGGCAAAAAATATAAATATCTTAGAATAGCTTACAACATTTTTATGTTTGGGTTGATCGCAGCAATGATCGCATTCACTATAGCATTTTTAGCACCGGGAGCAACAGAAATGTATCAGTAAAATTTTAATATGCCTTATATTTATACACTAAAAACCATCCTGACTTATTGGGATGGATTTTGTTAATTTGTAAGTAAATATTTTCTACACGTATTTTTTCAGCTCTTCCACCAATTCAGTTTTTGTGATTGGTATACCCATGATCTTATTATATCCTTTGCATCTACAAAATAAACATCACGGATAATTTTTATCAGTTGGCCATTATTGATCTCAGGAACTATTACAGTTTCATAATTTCTTAAGATCTCACCAAGATTTTTTGGGAAATGGACGCATATAACGAAGATGTGCATGTGCAACAGATCTTCCTTCCGCTAACAATTCAGCAACAGCACTTTTAATAGCGCCATAAGTAGAACCCCAACCCAACACAAGCACTTTTCCTTTTTCAGGACCGTTATCAATTGTTTGCTAAGGAATATAATCAGCGATCTTATCAACTTTTGCTTGTCTTGTTTTTACCATGTGCTGATGATTATCCGGATCATAACTAACATTACCAGTACCATCTTCTTTTTCTAATCCGCCGATCCTGTGTTCAAGACCCGGTGTGCCGGGTATTGCCCAGGGACGAACCAAGTTTTTCATCTCTTTTATAAGGCATGCAATTGTTCTTCGCCTTCATCCAACGAAGTTTTAAACTTCACTTCTATTGCAGGCAGATCTGCACTTTTTGGAAAACGCCATGGCTCAGCGCCATTAGCAATATAACCATCACTTAAAAATATTACCGGCGTCATATGTTGCACTGAAATTCTTGCTGCTTCATAGATCGCACTGAAACAATCACCGGGTGTACTAGCCGAAACAATTGGCATCGGACATTCGCCATTTCTTCCATAATATGCCTGCAGCAGATCAGATTGTTCTGTTTTCGTTGGCAAACCTGTTGAAGGACCTCCACGCTGAATATTTATAACGATCAATGGTATCTCAAGCATTACAGCCAAACCCATTGCTTCTGCCTTTAATGCAATACCGGGTCCGACGTTGATGTAGTTACACCAATGACTTCCGCCATAAGCTGCGCCGATAGCAGAAGTGATCGCAGCGATCTCATCTTCTGCCTGGAAAGTTTTTACACCAAAATTTTTATACTTAGCAAGATCATGAAGAATATCAGAAGCCGGAGTGATAGGATAAGAACCGAGGAATAATGGCAAACCACTTTTTTGCGAAGCAGCAATCAATCCTAAGGTCACCGCCTGGTTACCCATGATGGAACGATACTCACCAACTTCCATCTTTGCTTTTTCCACTTTATAAGTAGTGGTAAAAGTTTCGGTAGTATCGCCATAATTATAACCAGCCTGCAATACTTTAATATTACTATTCGAGTATCTCGTCTTTTTTGCCAAATTTTTCTTTCAAAAACCAATGGTGCTCATCCATGTCTCCTGTTATACATCCAATAAAGAAATCCAAGCACAAACATATTTTTTGCCCTGTCCTTTTCTTTCATTCCCATTGTGATATCTTTCAATGCCTCACGGGTCATCTTGGTCACATCCATTTTTATCACTTCATAATTACTCAAGACTTCCATCTTCCAAAGGATTCACTCCTTCTGTATAATTTGCCAAGCCGAAGATTCTTTGCATCAAAGCCATCTGTATTTGCAATTATCTTTCCGCCTTTTTAATTGCTTAAGATTCGTTTTTAATGCAGCAGCATTCATCGCTACCAATACATCACAAAGCATCGCCGGGAGTAAAAACCCGGTTGCTGGAAAACGAAGCTGGTAATCCACTAACACCGGGCAATGTACCCTGGGGTGCACGTGATCTCAGCAGGGAAATCGGGAAAAGTGGCAAGATCGATACCCAACATGGCGGTATTATTGGTAAACTGAGAACCGGTAAGCTGCATACCATCACCGCTATCGCCGGCAAATTTTATTACTACATCGGAAAGAGTTTCCTGTTTACGGGTCATTGAGATAAAAATTAGGTCTGCGAAGTTAAGGTAAGTTGAAATAGTTCAATCTGATTTAGCAAGAATTAACCCTTTCAATATACCCGGTTCTCCTATCCTATATAAATTGATAAACGGCGGACGATTGGCACTAGATTTCTTTATCTTTCCGCTCCTCTAAAATTCTCATTATGAAACTCAAGACTATTTATAGCTGCCATCCTGTTTCTCCTTTTCAGCGGAATGGTAGTTGCCCAGACAAAACTTGTAGAAAAAGTAACCAAGAAAGGAGACGAAGCTGGTTATTCCTTACGAAAAATATGTTTCTCCAACGGTCTGACACTGATCATTCATGAAGATCATAGCGATCCTGTAGCACATGTGGATGTTACTTACCATGTCGGCTCAGCAAGAGAAGAGATCGGCAAATCAGGTTTTGCGCATTTCTTTGAACACATGATGTTCCAGGGAAGTGACCATGTTGGTGATGAACAGCATTTTAAAATTGTAACAGAAAGCGGCGGTACATTGAATGGTAGCACTAACCGTGACCGCACTAATTATTTTGAAACAGTGCCCAGCAACCAGTTGAAAAAATGATCTGGCTTGAAGCAGACAGGATGGGCTTTTTGCTTGATGCAGTAACACAACCAAAATTTGAAGTACAAAGAGCGACTGTAAAAAATGAAAGAGGACAGAACTATGATAACCGTCCTTATGGCTTGCTGTGCAAGAAGCTATTGCAAAGAATATGTATCCTTATGGCCATCCTTACAGTTGGCTGACGATCGGTTATATTGAAGATCTCAATAGTGTAAATGTAAATGATCTGAAAAACTTTTTTCCTTCGCTGGTATGGACCCAATAATGCAACGCTGACAATTGGTGGCGATGTAAATCCGCTAGACAGTTAGTAAAGTTGGTTGAAAAATATTTTGGTGCAATTCCCCGCGGACCAAAAGTGGAAGACATGCCTGCAATGGTTCCGGTAGTTAGACAGCCATCGTTTTGTTTCTTATACTGATAATTATGCACGACTCCCAAGACTTGTATAAATCTTATCCAACTGTTCCTGCTTTATGATAAAGACATGGGCGCTTTAGCTTGTCTTGCACAAATATTAGGACAAGGAAACAATTCATTTTATACCAGGAGTTGGTCAAAAACAAATTGCTTTACAAGCAAACGCATTTAGCCAGTTATGTCAGAATTATCAGGCGAATTTCACCTTCCAGGTTGCTCCTTATCCCGGCAAATCACTTGCTACATATGTATTATGCTTTGACAAATGCATTAGAAGCTTTTGAAAAAAGAGGTGTTACATGATGAAGACATAGAAAAATTCAAAGGTGGAATAGAAGCACAGCTTATTAATAGTTTGCAAAGTGTATCAGGTAAAGTATCTCAGTTAGCAGCAGTTTCAAACATTCACCGGCAATCCTAATATGATCGGTAAGCTGATAAAAATGTATCAAGCGGTAACGAAAGAAGATGTAATGAGAGTGTACGATCAATATATAAGAATGAGACATCCTGTTGTGCTAAGTGTATTACCAAAAGATCAGGATAAGTTGACAACTGCAGCAGACAATTTTGTTATAAATAAACAAGATTATACAGCTCCAAATTATGGTTATGACGGTTTGAAATATGTAAAAGCAAAAGATAAGTTTGACCGCAGCAAAACTCCGGCAAGTGGTACGAATCCTGTTGTAAAAGTTCCTGCATTCTGGAAAGCAGATATTGGAAATGGTATAAGAGCTATCGGCACAGAAAATACAGAATTGCCAACTGTAACATTAAGTATAAAAATTCCCGGTGGGCATTTATTGCAAACAAATCATCTTGGATAAAGCCGGCATCGCTTCCTTCTTTGCTGATATGATGAATGAGGATACAAAGAACTTACAGCGCCGAGCAAATGAGTCGTGAATTGCAAAAACTGGGCAGCTCTATAAATGTTTCAAGCAGTTTAGATGGAATCACTTTCCAGGTTCAATCATTAAAAAGAATGTTGATGCTACATTGAAATTATTGGAAGAAAGAATTTTTAATCCAAAATTCACTGAAGATGCATTTGCAAGAATTAAAAAACAAACTGTAGAAGGATTTAAAATTGCAAAAACACAACCTGCCACAGTTGCCAGCGCTGTTTTTGCAAAAGTGAATTATGGCGACAAACATATTCTTGGTGTTGCGTGAAGATGGTGATGAAGAAACAGTAAAGAATTTTACATTAAATGATGTACAATACTTATTATGATAATTATATGACCAGCCAGGGTGTGAATGTTGTAGTGGTTGGTGATATCAAAGAAGATGAGATCATTCCAAAACTTTCTTTCCTGAAAAATTTACCAAACAAAAAAATCGAATTGCCATCTATTCCTGATGCAAAACCTGTTGATATGACAAGAGTGTATATGGTAGATTTTCCAAAAGCCGCACAAACTGAATTCCGTGTTGGCTATAATACAGGATTGAAATGGGATGCAACCGGTGAATCTTACAGAACAAGATTAATGAACTTTGCATTGGGTGGCGGTTTCAATGGCCGTGTTAATATTAATCTTCGTGAAGACAAAGGCTGGACCTATGGTGCCCGCACTGCCTTTAATGCAGATAAATACAGTGGCGATTTTGAATTCAGTTCAGGTATTAAAGCAGAAGCAACTGACAGCGCATTGAGTGAAGTAATGAAAGAATTGAAAAATTATGCAGCAACCGGAATTACAGAAGAGGAAGTAACTTTTATGAAGAATTCATTGGGCCAAAGAGATGCATTAAGTTATGAAACCGGTTTCCAGAAAGCAGGATTTATCGGCAGAATGCTTGAATATAATCTGCCTGCAGATTATGTTGATCAGCAAAATAAAATCTTAGCAAACATGACAAAAGCAGAAATTGATGCATTGGCTAAAAATGGATCAACACTTCAAAAATGAATATTCTGCTTGTAGGTGATAAAGCAAAAACAATTGAAGGTGTGAAGAAACTTGGTTATGAAGTTGTGGAGCTTGATACTGATGGAAAGATAAAAGGAGTAAAAGCTTTTTAAATTATATTATACATGTTAATAATGAAAAGCGTGCCACGTATAAATTATCGACGATTCTTTATTTATATACTTAATACTTTGTATTATTTCATCTACACTCCATCTCCATCCAATAAATTCCCTAATCCCCCAAGTATGCTTCCTTCATCTTTGCGTTTGTACGTACCATAAGCTATGATACGACTTGCAAGACGGCTGATCGGCAATGATTGTATCCATACTTTGCCCGGGCCACGAAGAGTAGCAAAGAATAAACCTTCGCCACCAAACAAAGTATTTTTTATGCCGCCGACAAACTGAATATCGTAATGACAGCTTGGAGTAAATGCAACGATACAACCTGTATCAATTTTCAATAGTTCGCCGGGTTGCAACTCTCTTTCCATTACATGTCCGCCAGCATGTACAAATGCAAACCCATCACCTTCCAGTTTTTGCATAATGAATCCTTCGCCGCCAAATAAACCGGTACCAAGTTTTTTCTGAAATTCTATACCAACAGCCACTCCTTTTGCAGCACAGAGAAAAGCATCTTTCTGACAGATCATTTTTCCGCCCAAGTTGCTGAAGATCCATCGCAATAATTTTTCCCGGATATGGTGAAGCGAACAATACTTTTTCTTTCCTTGGCCGATATTGGTAAATGCGGTCATAAAAAGACTTTCACCGGTAAGCACTCTTTTGCCCGCACTCATAAGCTTGCCCAAAAATCCTTTCTCCTGCTCCTCTCCCATCGCCAAAAATTGTTTCCATCTGTATGCCTTCGTCCATCATCATAAAGGCGCCGGCTTCAGCGACTGGCTGTTTCATTCGGGATCAAGTTCTATTTCCACACATTGCATTTCTTCGCCGCGAATCAGGTAATCTATTTCATGATTGGTTCTTGTAGCTGTACTCATTTTTCTAAAAAATTTTATCAAAGTTAAGCGTAAGAAAATACTGCTTTCATAATAAAATTATAAATGAAAAACAGCTGATCTTCTGTTCTCCAATAAATAAAACACATTTCTGATTCCCGGAATAATTCTAACTTAGCCGTCTGCTTGCTATGAACAGATCAGAAGACCTTATTAGTCTCGGCTGAACGACATTGCTAATGATGACCAGCTTGCTTATCGCCAACTCTTCATGCTTATTTTACAATAAATTGTCCCGTTTTGTTATAGGGCTTTACCAAAAGCAAAGAATTAACGGAAGAGATCGTTTCGGATGTATTTATTAATGTATGGCGCCGCAGAAAAACATGGAAGAAATAAAGAACCTGAAGCTTGTACCTCTATGTTTCGGCAAAAAATATCACGTTCAATTATCTCAAAAACTTCATCGCGAAAATCTCGCTGATCTTGACTCTGTAGAAATAGAACCCGAAGATCCTTTTGCCGATCCCGGTGCTGCAATGATAACCCGTGAAATGAATCTGAAACTAAAAGCAGCCATTAATGACCTGCCACCACGATGCAAACTGATCTTTACTTTAATAAAAGAAGATGGCCTGACCTACAAACAAACTGCAACACTGCTGAATATTTCTGAAAGCACTGTTGAAAACCAGCTTTCTATTGCTCTTAAAAAGATCAGCAGCGCCATTCGTTATACTTTCAGGCATAATTAAAAAATACTTTCAAATTCTTTTGGGGGAACACCTGACAAAATTTGTCCTTAGATGGTAATGCTTGACCAAAACAACTCATCTCCAAGACCAATTCTGGATCCTGCTTTCAAAAAACTTTCTAATGAAGCCAAGCTTCGAAGAGCTTCAGAGAGCTTCAATCCATTTTTATTAAGTAATCCTGACCTGCATCACCAAGGCAGAAATGCTTACAGAAATGTGGCAACAAGGATCAATAAATAAAAGTATCGGAAGCGAAGCTGCTTATATGCGGCATATAATGAAGACACAAGGATGAGTTTTTGTGGAAGAAAGTCCTGAATGGAATTAATAGTGACGACACCGTTTCTGAAACGAGCCCCGGTTTTTTCCGTACTCTCTTTCTAAAAAGAGATTTATCATTCTGTCATTTCTTGCTTTAATAATTCTTGCAACCAGGAGTCGTTTATTTATTTTCTCAAAAAAGAGGCACAAAATTCTCAACTGAGCGAGGGAATAAGTTCAATAGTAACAAAAAACGGGAACCGCACCAAGGATCGTATTGCCTGATGGATCACAGGTTTAGGCTAGAACGCTGGTTCAAACCTTGATTACAATAATTCAGCTTTTCAACAAAGAGCTACGTGAGAGTTTCACTGAATGGCGAAGCTTATTTTGATGTGACAAGAAATCCGGAGAAGCCTTTTATCATCCATACAAAGAAGATGGATATAAAAGTATTGGGAACTGTGTTTAATGTACGATCTTACAGTAATGAAAAATTGCAGAAGCTTCATTAATAAAAGGCTCAATAGAAGTAACGCTTAAAGACAGGAAGGATCAAAAGATAATTTTTAAAGCCAAATGAAAAAATAAGGACTATCTCAAATGAAGAGTCGAAGACTGAAAAGAAACCGGAAAATAACATCGGTCGAAAGCCGATGCCAGTTCGCATTCCACAATTTGAAGTAAATGACTTAAAACCAAACCCACCTATAATATTATTGGCTGAAATAGCATGGACACAAAACAAACTATGTCTTTGAAGATGAAACTTTTGAAAATATCGTGTTGAGAATGGAAAAGATGGTTTGGTAAAAAGGTGACGATCGCAAATGAGTCTTTAAAAACTGTTCACTACACCGGGAATTTTGAAAATGAAACTATGGAAGAAGTATTGCTTATCATTCTGAAATTATCAAAATCCATTCAATTTCAGAATTGGCAACTGACAACGTAGTGATCTATTAAATAAAAACGGGAAATGTATGCAGCACTTCCCGTTGTAAATAGAGTCAATATAAATACGCTTTACTGTTCGAATATTTATTGATTAACCCTAAAATCGAAATTATGCCAAAACGGGAAAATGTTGCCTGCTTTTGAAAAAGCCCTTAGAAAGGAGAAAAATTCTGCGGATTATGAGAGATAGCCACTTTATCAATGCTGGTTCTATGCCTTCACTTAACAATGTTTGCAAATGGCCAGGAAAAGATCACTGTTGTTGCAAGAAACACGGTATGGTCAAAAGCATTATCAGCTGTAGAAAAAGCATCGAGACTATCGCTTTGTTTACAGTTCTGATATTGCCCCCGTAAATAAGAAAATCGACCTAGTTGTTCGTGATGCCGATCTGCCGGAAGTGATGGATAAATTACTGTATAGTACAGATCTTTCGTACAAAGTAATGCCTGATAACCTGGTAGTCCTCTTTTCAAAAGTTGAAGTGGCACCTGAGATCACGGTTAAGGGTCGTGTAACTGATGAAAATGGAAGTCCGCTTGCCGGCGCCAGTGTAAGAGTAAAAGGCTCCAACCTTGGTGTTTCAGCCAATTCGAACGGAGAATTTTCAATTACAGTTCCAGACGATGCCGTACTTATATTTTCTTATGTGGGTTATGATGAAAAACAAATATCAGTAAGCGGTCAAGCACAATTAATACATCACTGAAACCATCTGCAAAAGTGCAGGACCAGGTGGTAGTTCGTTATGGTACACAAAAAGAAAAATTGATGTTACTGGCTCTGTGGCACAAATAAAAGGTGAAGAGGTGGCCAAACAATCTTCTTTTAGTCCCATGAGTGCTTTACAGGGAAAAGTAGTGTAGGCGTGCAAATTACCAACTCTGGTGCACCTTGTAATTCTCACCCGAGATCAGATAAGAGGAGTAGGTACTGTTTATGGTAATGCAACCATTATATGTCGTAGATGGAGTTTGGTATGATGACATCAGCTTCTTAAACAGTAACGACATTGAAAGTATAAGTAAGTTTTAAAAGATGCTTCCTCAGAAATCGATCTATGGGATCAGGGCTGCTAATGGTGTCATCCTATTAAAAACAAAAAAGGAAAAAGAACTGAAGTGTCCTTACCATTAGTTATAATGCGTATGTAGGTAACCAGTAGTAACTGATCAAATCAAAATGGCAACCGGCAGTGAATATGAAACCCTGATCAATGAACTAAATGTCATAAACGGAAAGCCAGCACAATACACCAACCCCGCTGCCGCAGGTAATACTGATTGGTATCATCAAAATTCTAAGAAATGCGCTGGTAACCAGTCACCACAGATCTGTTGCTGCGGTGGCCAAAGATCAACCTATAATTTTCATTAGGGTATTATAAAAACAAGACGGCTCAGTCGAAACAAATACTTTGACAGGTATAATGTTCACTTTCAAAATGATTATCAACTTGCCAAATTTCTTAAGGTTGAAGTAACTATGAATTGGTAGTTTAAGTAATGAATAATGTTGCTGATGGTTCCATTTTTCACTAATTATATTCGGCCGCGCCGAATGTGCCTGTATACTATGCTGATGGAACATATGGTGATCCCAATGATTTTGCTGTGCCTGGAAGTTCAAATCAATTTAATCCGCAGGTTAGCGATAGATTACATTTCAATAATGATACAAGAATCTATAAACTGAATGTAATGCATTTATTACTTAAAATTCGCTATATTTCACACTCCATTCGAGTCTTGGGGCAATTTTAACGTTGAATTAAACAAATATGTCCCTGTTTATACAGCTACCATAGCCCAAAGAAATACGATAAGCAAACTGACGGTTGCAAGAGACGGGAAAACAGGAATTGATCCTCTGGAAAACACGTTGACCTATGAAAGGCAAAATAAAGGACCATTCTATAAGAGCATTATTGGCTATGGGAGCACAAGAATATAAGCTTTTATCTACATAGCATCTTCTGTTCAAATGTACCTGATGGAAATGGCAACAATATCTCTTGTTAGGCACTGCAAAGTACAAAGAAATGCAACGGATAACGGTGCTTTGGACAGGGTAAGCTCTTATTTTGGAAGAGTTAATTGCATCTATGTAAGGATAGATATTTACTGACTGCTACCATGAGGGCAGATGGCTCATCTAAGTTTAGTGAAGATAATCGCTGTGGTTATTTCCCTTCAATAGGCCTAGGTTGGATAATCACCAAAGAAAAATTCATGGCAGATCAAACCTTGCTTCGATAACGAAACTAAAGGGAAGCCGTGGCAAATTGGTAATATGTCTGTTCCGCCAATCTTCGTTTTAAAGAGTCACGCAAAATGGTTTATTTATGTTGGTGGTGATGGAAGCACAGCAACTGGTGCCAGCATCAAACACGGCTGTACCGCCCGCTACTGCTGGAAAGAGGGTGGGTACCGATGTTGGCATAGAAGACACTTTCATTTCAAGGGAATAGACTGCACGTAGAAATTGACTGGTACAATAAGAAAACCGAAATGCTAATATTTGGACATATCCTTGATCCTGTAGTTCTTGTAGGGTACAAGTAGTGGTGCCAATTATCGGTAACCATAACATTTCCAAAATCAAGGATTTTGAGTTTTTGGTTACATGGAAAGATACATTAATAAAGATTGAGTTATTCCATTAGTGCTAATGCAGGCATTAATAAAAATAAAAGTTTATCAGTTTCAACAGGAGCTAACCCCATTTATCAACAGGTAGGTCCTACTGGTTCAAATAATTTTAATACAAGAACCATTGTTGGACAACCGATCGGGCAATTTGGCTACTATATTGTCGGAATATTCCAATCTGCTGGTGAAGTTTTAAAATTATAAATCAAAAACCGGAGTGGTTATTATTCAACCTAATGCTAAAGCAGGTGATTTTAAAATTACATATAACATGATGGAGTAATTGAGTGAAAGATAAGCTGTGTTAGGAAACCCCAATCCTAAAGTGGTGTTTGGTATCAATACTAATGTCGTTTATAAAGATTTTGATTTTATCATTTTTGACTTTCAAGTGTGTATCAGGCATTGAAGTATATAATGCCAATCTTGGTTTAAGATATGGAACAGAAAAACTTACTGAAGATTATTTTAAAATCGTTGGCATGGACAGGGTACAAGTAATTTTTATCCTTCAGCCAATATTGGTGGTAGTACAAATTATCTTTCCAACTCATTTTTGTTGAAGATGGAAGTTATTTCAGGGTCAGAAATATTCAGTTAGGTTTATACACTGCCTGCACGATATTTAGGAATTCCGGTATTTCAAGACTGAGAGTGTATGCTAATGCTCAAAATCCGTTCAATTTCTTCAAGTACGTGGATTCAGCCCTGAGGTAGGAGGTGACCGACAAGAGCTGTGGATGTTAATGTATATCCTTATACGCCACTTATAATTTTAAACAAACCTTGCTTTTTAATTTTGAAAACATTTTTTTATGAAAACAAATTTAGTAAGTCAATCATAAAAACAATTTTTATTTTTCCTTTTTGCCGGTAGCTTCGGGGTTAATAGATGTAAGAAAAGTTTTTTAGAAGTGCCGCCTCAGGTCAGCCTCACTGCCAGTTCTGGCAATCCCATAATTTGATGCTACTAAAGCTTGCGAAACGCCGCTGAGGACGCTAATTTGCGCGGCTTTTAACGAAAAGCTGCCCCATTGCAGTTGAAAGTTGCGTTCGGATGATAAGAAAAAGGTAGTGACCCTATGGGATAACCTTCATGAATAATTTTGACAATTTCACAGCACTTAACGAAGGACAATTAAGTGATTTTTGGAATGGGAGATACCAGCAAATCAATTTATGCAACCATAAGCATTGGGATAATATTCCTAACATAAGCATGGATGCAACTTAAAAGCAAGGTATTTGCTCGAAGCTAAATTTTTTGCGCCTATCTTTATTTCAGATTGGTACGGGCATTTGGCGATGTTCCATTAAGGTTGCATGTCCCTAAAGATGTCAGGTGAGTACAATGTTCCAAGAACTCCTTAAATCCCAGGCTTGGGCGGCCATTGAATGACTTGAATGATGCAGCAGCCGGATTGCCCGCTTCATATACTGGTGCAGATGTCGGTCGTATTACAAAAGGAGTAGCATTGTCCTTTGCATGCTAAGGTTGCGATGTACCATAAGAAAGTGGGCTGATGTAAAACTTATACGACCTTATGATCAAGTTCGGGGACCTATTCAAACTTCGCAAATTTGAAAACTTTTTCAGGGTCGAAAATGAAAATTCTCTGGAGTCAATTCTTCTTGAAATACAAGCTTCATTAATTCCCAGAATTCCGACATCTAATTCCCAATACTGCAGGTACAAGGTGTAGAGAAGTGTTACAGGAGGATGCTGGGGCTTTAATGTGCCTACTACAGATCTGGTAAAATGAGGCTTTGAAGCAGAGATCCACGAAAAGCGGCTACCATTATTTTTAGAGGAACTAATACTGCCGGTGGAGATGCGATCCCACCAATGCAACACCAAACCCGATGTACAATTATAAATTGTATGTTCCATTTAGCATGTATGTAAGCGGCTATAACGAAGGCTACAAAGCAAAACATAAGAGGATCATGGTATGCCGATGTATTATTGATGAATGCTGAAGCAAAATACAATGAATTAAAATACAACTCCTGCGTTAAACTCATTGAATGCGCATAGGGGCGCGGTTTTTATAACAGTAATAACAGCATTTTGCCTAATGTTACTACTAATGACAAAAAGCTTCGCTTTGAGAAATGCTATCTGGCATGAACGTAGGGGCTGAACTGGCTGGCTATGGAATTTGATCGGTATTTTACGTCATCCGGCAAGGGAGGGCAGCTACTGTTTTTGGACCTAAAGGATGGAAAGCAAATAAAAATGAGGTATGGCCAACTCCTCAAAGTGAAATTCGATCTCAGTGCAGGTACATTGACTCAAAATCCGGGGTATTAATTTTTAAAAACTCAAAAAAAATTATGAAAAAGTTTTTATAAAGACCTGGCTTACCGCTGCTTGTCATCTGTGGGCTTTTGACTTCCTTGTTATAAGAAATTCGATCCCAAATCCTATCAACCCGCCTTTTACTGTGAATGGTTATACTTCAACGGCGGAGATAGGAAAGGGTAACCCGATTGATATTGGTCGTTTGATTGGAAGCTATATTGATAGTGTTTCCAGAACTGCAGCAACAGGAGTGGGAACCAGTTTTGCCAGGCGGTTTTGGAAGGACAAGCTTTTACAAGGCGCAAATAACGGTTATGTGATTTCTGATCTCCCGAATGCTATTAAAAACGCAACGAGCTTCACCATTGATTACTGGTTCAATAGTCCTCCAAACACCAGCGGTATTCTCGTACCCGATTTGTCGTTTCCCGCACTGACCAGTTTTGGGGGGTGCATTAGATATGTTCTACGAAAATGCCGGACGCACCGCTGCATCTGGAAATTTGAAAGTACACTTTAATGGCCAGAGTGAAGTTTGGTTTACTAATGGATTCATTGTAACTAATCCCACGGAGCGGATGGCAGAATATTGCATTGACCTATGATGCTCCCAGCTCAACATTTACTTTGTACCATAGGGAGGAACTGCGATCGCTACTCAAACGGCCGGCGGTTTGGGTGATATTAGTATTTCCTGCTTCTGCCACTAAGCTCATTTTTGGCACTGAACAATTTCAGTGCTTCACCGAGTCTTGGGAACTGCAGGCGGTCCACAGAGTTGGGGCAAGAGTTACCCGACAGGTCAGATGGATGAAGTTAGGATCTACAATAAAGCGTTGAGTGCATCCGATATTCAGGCAAGCAATACGTAACTGAACGAAGTAGCTAC
>ERZ1370068.9876-contig-8621_pt1 | contig 31826 bp, 41 predicted proteins | sample MGYA00561227_ERZ1370068 | MGnify/ENA primary metagenome ERZ1370068 (study PRJEB38410, sample SAMEA6850437) | metagenome | study: Metagenomic assessment of the ecological functions of the soil: analysis of the soil microbiota associated with the...
ATTATTACTTTGTTCAGTTGCAATATTGCTCGTGCGCGCGCGTTACGCCGACCCCTGGGCGTTGCGGTCAGGTCAACCGCCGACGCTTGCTGTTCGCTGCGAGGCCGCGTCAAAGGAGGAGGATCCGCGTATCGCGCCGCCGGAGCGCGCCCGGACCCGATGGTCCTCGTCGCCAACACCCGCTCCAGACGCCGCCGTCCACCTTGATCCGCACCCTGCGCGTCGGCCGCGGCTTCGACGTCGCCGACCGGGGAGATCGTGGAGCAGGTGGCCGGCGAGGACATCGTCGTGACGGCCGACATCCCGCTCGCAGCCGAGGTCGTCGGCCGCGGTGCGCACGCGCTCGACCCGCGAGGCATGCTTCTACACGGCCGAGAACATCCCGGAGCGGCTGGCGGTGCGAAACCTCATGGCCGAGATCCGCGCGAGTGGCGTACTGACGGAGGGCCGGCGTCCTGGAGCGCGAGCGACACGGCGCCTTCGCGAACCAGCTGGATCGGCTGCTGGCCATGCGCCGCCAGCCCCGCGCCGTGAGCACCCTCGCGGTGCTGGCGCTCGGCGCCCGCTGCGGCGGATTCGTCACGGGACTCGGCAGGGTTCGGGCCGGCCTGACCGCGCTCGGGCTCTGGCTCGACTGATGGTGAGCCCGGCCGTCGCGCACTGCACGCCGCGTCGGGTCAACGACCAGTAGTTCCGGATGCTGGTCCTCTGGCTCCTCCTCCTGTCGGGCGTCGTCCTGATGGCGTCGAACCTCCGGTAGCCGATGGCCACCTCGTTCCCTCGCCTCTTCTCGCCGCTCCGGCTCGGGCCGCGCGAGGCTCGGAACCGGATCGTGAGCACGCCCCACACCACCGGCTTCGGCGTCGGCGGCTTCCCGCGGGAGCGCTGGCTCGCCTACGAGCGCGAGAAGGCGCGGGGCGGCGCCGGCACGATCATGATGTTCGGCTCGGCGTCAGTGCACCCAGGCTCCCCAGTGGCGGCGGCGGGCGGCATCGAGTACTGGGACCCTGCGATCGTCCCGCACCTCCGGGCGATGGCCGACGGCGTCCACGAGTGGGGCGGCGCTCTGCCTCGCCCAGGTATCGCACTGGGGACGGGGTGGCGACGGCCGCTACGCCGACGAGCCGCTCCTCGCGCCGTCGGACGAGCCCGACGAGACGCACCACGGCATCCCGCGCGCGCTCACGAAGGCCGAGATCCACGTCCTGATCGACGCCTTCGGCCAGGCGGCGCGTCACGTGAAGAGCCGGCGGCTACGACGGCGTGGATCTCCTGCTGGGGCGGTCACCTCACGGAGCAGTTCCTGTCGCCCGTCAGCAACCGGCGGACCGACGAGTACGGCGGCTCGCTGGAGAACCGCCTCCGCTTCTGCCTCGAGACGCTCGAGGCCGTGCGCACGGCCGCGGGGCCGGACCTGATCGTCGGCGCCCGCCTCACCGGGCGACCAGATGGTCCCGGGCGGGCTGACGCTCGAGGACACGCAGGCGATCGCCGCGCGACCTGGCCGGGACCGGATGGCTCGACTACGTGACGGTGAGCGGCGCGTCCACCGAGCGCTACCAGGCTCTGCCTACGTCACGCCCACGTACTACGCCCCACTCGGCCTCTACAATCGCTTCGCGGCGGCCGTGAAGGCCGTCGTTCGGATCCCGGTGATCGTGGCGCGGCCGCGTGGTCCATCCCGGCGCAGGCCGAGGAGGTCATCGCGTCAGGGCTGGGCCGACGCGGTGGCGATGACGCGCGCCCTCATCGCGGATCCCGAGATGCCGCGGAAGGCCGCCGCGGGACGGCGTCGACGGAGTCCGGATCTGCACGGGCGCGAGCGAGGGCCTGCATCGGCCGCCGCATCAGGGCAAGACCATCGCCTGCATCCAGAACCCCGTGATCGGCCGCGAGGCGGAGCTCGTCGAGGTCCGCCCGCGGCGCGGGCGCGGCGGGTCGTGGTGGCGGGCGGCGGCGTCGCCGGACTGGAGGCCGCGCGGATGGCGGCGCGACGAGGGCATCGCGTGGTTCTCCTCGAGGCGACGGCCGAGCTCGGGCGGCCAGCTCCTCGCCCTCTGCCGGACGCCGGCGCGCGCAGAGCTACGGCGAGGTCGTCCGCTGGCTCGCCGCCGAGGTCGCGCGCGCCGGGCGTCGACGTGCGCCTCGAGGCCGACGGCGACGGTGGACGACGATCCTCGCCGAGCAGCCGGACGCGGTCGTCGTCGGCCACGGGATCGCGGCCCGCGCCGCCTGGAGGCGCCCGAGTCGGCGCCGGCGCCCACTGTCGTCACGGCCGAGGACGTGCTGCTCGGGCGCGCGAAGCCGGGCCGCCGCGTCCTGGTCGTCGACTACGACGGCCACATGCGCGGCCCGGGCGCGGCGGAGCTGCTCGCCGGACCGCGGCCACGAGGTCGAGATCGCCACCGCGCTTCTTCAGCGTGGGCGAGGACGTCGACCCCCGGCTCAAGACGAGCGTCTACACGCGCTTCTACCGGAAGGGCGTGCGGATGACCCCGCTCTCGGTCGTCGAGGAGGTCGGGAGCCGGCTGGGTGCGGCTCACGAACACGCTCACGGGCCAGGAGTGGACCGTCGAGGTCGACACGGTCGTGACGGCGCCTCGGGGGCGCGCGGAGAACGCGCTCGAGGCGGCGCTCGGGGGCGGGGGTTCGACGTCCACGTGGTCGGCGACGCCCTCGCGCCCCGGACGATCCACGACGCCATCCTGACGGCCACCCGTGCTGCCCGGCGTCTCTGGGCCCGCCCTCCTCCGAACGGGCGGCCAATCAGGGCGTCGACGGTGCGCACCAGGCCCCAGCCGGTCCAGCCGAGCGCGACGCTGAACAGCGCGAGCGCCCTCAGCGAGATCGGCCGCGGGCTGACTCCGGTCGTCAGAGGCAACGACCAGGCCGCCGACGCCGAGAGCCAGCGGCGGTCGCGTGGAGCTGCCAGACCCGACCGAACCCGGCTCCGGCATCAAGAACCAGGACATCCAGAAGAGGATGGCGCCCCCGATCAGACTCCATCCGCCGATTCGCCGAGAGGGCATCCGCGCGTCTCCTCTGGAACGCCGGCCACATCATGTGGGAGACGGCGCCGGGTGGTCACGGGGGCCTCGCGCGTGATGGAGCGGCAGCGGTCGGGGCCGCCCGCTCGCTGGCGGCGGCGGACTAGCGGGGCGCGCGCGCCGAGGGCGCGGTCCGGCGTGAGCGCGTGCCGCGCCCGACTGTCTCGCCGGGCGGAGACCACTGAGGAGCGGCAGAACCGCGCGCTCGTCCGCATCGAGGCCCGTGGCGCGGCTCCGCCGTCGGCTCCGCGCCGAGCGATCCGGTCGAGCGTCCCGCCGAGATAGGAGTCGACGACGCCCGGGTGGACGTAGCACTTCCGGCAGATCGCCGCCGTGTTGCCGAGGCGGGCCGCCACCGCCCGGATGGCTTCCACGACGTTGCGCTTCGCGCTCGGTCTCGGACTCCGGGGCCTTCCCGCGAGCGCGCTCGCCGCCAGCACGGTGCCCGCCCACGTCCGGAAATCCTTGGCCGTGAACTCCTCGCCCGCGGTCTCGCGGAGGTAGGCGTTGACGTCGCCCGAGGTGATGGTGTGGCGCTGGCCGTCATCGTCGACGTACTGGAACAGCTCGTGGCCGGGCAGCTCCTGGCACCGGCGCACGACCCGGGCCAGTCGCCGGTCAGCGACATCCACCACGTGCTGCTTCCGCCCTTACCGCGGAACTCGAAGCGGAGACTGGTCCCCTCCACCTTGACGTGCCGGCTCCGCAAGGTCGTGAGACCGAACGAGCCGTTCGCCGTCCGATACTCCGCGTTGCCGACCCGAATCGAGCGAGGTCTCGAGGAGGCGCACCACCGTCGCGAGAACCTTCTCGCGGGGAGTCCCAGGCGATCGATGTCCGCGGCGACGCGCGCCGGCGGAGGGCAGGCAGGCGCTCGGCGAAGAGCATCAGGCGCCCGTACTTCGTCGTATCCCGGACCTCCCGCCAGCGCGGGTGATAGCGGTACTGCTTGCGGCCCCGGGCGTCCCGGCCCACCGCCTGGACGTGCCCTTGAGGCGTGGGGCAGATCCAGACCTCGGTCCACGCCGGGAGAATCGCGAGGGCGCGGATGCGACGGCGCGTCGCGAGATCACGCACGGGTGACCCGTCTGCCGACCGGTAGCGGAATCCGCCTCGCCCCGCGGGAACGCGTGATCCCGAAGGTGCCGTCGGTCACAGTAGCGAAGGACGCCGCTTCCGCCGCTGCGACGAGTCGGCCGGGCGGTGCCGGAGGAGCTCGCCACCCGGATCCCGCGGCGGCGCGGTGCGGCGGACACGCTGTCGACTGCTCATGACGCGCGCTTCACGAAGAGCAAAGGATCTGCCAAGGTCAAAGACCTCGCGGTGGAATCCCTCGCTCCGCGCCGCACCAGAGGGTCGTCAGGATGACGTTGCGACGACAGGATGGCGACCCACGCCGGGCTTCTGCGATCCGGCGGAAGCGGTCGTCATCGTTCGTTGACGGCCGATTAGCGGCGCCAGCGTTGCTTGACCGGCGTGCACGTTACCGGTCGTATCGCGGCATGAAGAGTGTACATCAGGGGCCGCCAAGAGGAGGCCGTCACCGATGAACGCTCTGCCGACGTCGTCTGGATCGATTGTCGAGTCATCGCCACCCTCGACGATCGCCACCCCGATCCCGCGTCCCTTCTCTTTCTGGTAGTCACGATCCTCCGCGAGCTCCACGCGCCCGTCGACATCCTGGAATGCACGCTGCTCCCAACGACCCACCGATTACGCGATCCGTTTGCATGGGCCCCGCGAAGCAAGCCCAGCGGTGCTCCTGCCGCGCCGGCCGCTGGAGCGTGCGCTCGTCGATCCGGTGGCTCGGGCGCGGGTCCGGAACCTCCTCCGATCCACTCTGGAGGCATTTCGGGGTCGGCCCGTCCCTAAGGACGGCCATCTCACCGCGTACTTCACGGCCCTGGAGGTCAGGTCGCACGCCCGGCCGCTGCGCGTACTGCGAGGGACCCCTGCTCGAGGAAGACACCGTCGTGATCCGAGACGCCTTCAACTGGCATCTCGCGTGCCCGCCGGCATGGTAGCAACGTCCCCTCCCACAAGGCCCGGGGATCGTGCGTCCGGCCACACAGGCCGGCGGAGGAGAAGTGATGGAGACACAGGCCAAGACCGAAGCCCTCCTCGATGCGATCGAGCGCCGCCTCCCGGAGATCTCGGAGCGCCAGCACGCGCTGGCAGTCGAGAAGGCCTGGCTCATCGAGCAGACCACGCCGCTGCGCCTGGGCGTCGCCTCGCCCGACCTCGCCCTCGCTCTGCTGCGGTCCGACGGGATCGCGCTGCGCGGCGTCGCCGCCGCCTGGGCCGTCGACCGGCACCCCCAGGAGGTCGTCCTGAGGGCGGTCCCGCCCGCAGCGGTCCAATGTCACCCCGCTCCCGTCGGCCCGATCGGAAACGGCTTGATCTTCGACATCGAAACGACGAGGTTAGCGCCCTCACGTCACGTTGCGCGAGCCTCCGGGTAGACAAACCCACGGGGACATGGAGGAGACGATGATGCCGCGAACCGCGGCCCAGGCCACCAGGCCGTCTCTGGACTTCGCCCCTGTCGCGCTGATCGCCGACGACGATCGCATCATCCGGGAGCTCTGCCGCGAGGTTCTGGAGGCCGAGACGTTCCGGGTACTGACTGCCGCCAACGGACAGGAGGCGCTCGCCCTGGCCGAGGCGTGGATTCCGGATGTCCTGGTGACCGACGTCGGGATGCCCTCACTCGACGGCTTCGGACTGGTCCGGGCGCTGCGCCGCCTCTACCCGGAGGTCCCCGTCATCGTCATGACCGGGGACGACGAATATGACGGGCGTCCCGTTGAGGCGGTCGCGGCCGAGCACGGGGCCGTGGCGACCTTCGCCAAGCCCTTCGACGTCGCGGAGCTCGAGGCGGCGGTCCGGCGCGCGGTGCCATACCTCACCTCGGCGCCCCTCCGGGTCCCGGCCGATAACCGCGCCGCCTGAGCGGAGGCCTGCTTCCGGCTCCCCACCCGCCCCACCACCGGTGCCCACGTTCTCGGCAGGGCTCTTGACGGAGCCGTCCCTTTGCTCGGATGCTCGGTCGGGCCGTGGCGCATCGTCTCCACCTCGCGCGGCCCGAAGGGAGTGCATCCGTGAAAATCTCGCGCATCGACGTCTTCGGCTTCAACTACACCATCCCCGGCGGCACGCTGACGCTGTCCGGCGGGCGCACGGTGAGCGCCGAGCACGCGACGCTGGTCAAGATCACGCACCGAGCGAGGGCTGGTGGGCTGGGGCGAGGAGTGCCCGTTCAGCCCGACCTACATGCTGGCGCTTCGCCGAAGGCGCGCGGGCCGGCATCCAGCTCATGGGGCCGGCCTGATCGGGTGCGGACCCGCGGCAGATTGAGGACGTCTACGCGCGCATGGACTCCGTCCTGTACGGCCACGCCTACGCCAAGTCGCCGATCGACATCGCCTGCTGGGACATCCTGGGGCAGGCGGCCGGCCTCCCGGTCAGCGATCTTCTCGGCGGAACGGTCCAGCCGCGGTTCCCGCTCTACAACGTCGTCGGGCGTGGACCGGCCGGAGAAGATGCGCGCGCACGCCGAGACAGCTCCCTCAAGCTAGGGCTTCGCGCCGGTTCCAGGTGAAGGTGGGCAGCGGGCACTGGCAGGAGGACGTCGAGCGCGCGCGCGCGTGCCTCGACGTCCTGCGCGACCAGGAGGTGGTGATCTGCGACGCCAACGCCTACTGGAAGCAGCACGAGGCTGCCCAGTTCATCGCCGCGCTCGAGGATGAGCCGATCTACCTCGAGCAGCCGTGCCGCACTCTCGCGGAGTGCCTCGCGATTCGCCGGCGCACCGCGCGGCCGATGATCCTCGACGAGACGCTGACCGACCTCGACGCCCTGTTCGCCGCCCAGTCGCCGCGCGCGATGGATTGCGCGATGCTCAAGCTGTCGCGCTTCGGCGGCATCAGCCGGATCCGGCTCGCCCGCGACGTCTGCCGCCAGTGGGGTCTGTCGGTGACCATGGAGGACTCCGGGGCGGCGACATCGTCACCGCAGCGATGGCCCATCTCGCCGCCAGCACGCCCGCGAAGTCGCTCCTGAACGGGATGCTCATCAACATGCTCGTGAACGAGCGCATCGCCGAGGGGACGCCCGAGCCGAAGGACGGCTGGACGGAGGTGTCGCGGCGCCCCGGTCTCGGGATCACCGTGGACGAGAAGGCGCTCGGCAAGCCGCTCTTCAGCATTCGCTGAGCGCTCCCCGCGGCGGACGGACACCGGATCGACTCGGGGGGCTCACGCAGGATCATGACAACGCCATCGCTCGACCTCGTGGTCAAGAATGTCCGCGTGATCCGGCCCCGTCAGCCCACCGTGGAGCGCCTCGACGTGGGCGTCAAGGACGGCCGGTTCGCGCGCATCGCGCCAGACATCCCGGCGGGTGACGCCCGCGAGGTCCGGGACGGCCGCGGCTTGCTGGGCTTCCCGGGCGTCGTGGACGCCCACACCCACGTCGGGATCTACGCGCCCGCTTTCGGGCGACGCGGAGAGCGAAAGCCGGGCGGCCGCCGCGGGCGGCGTGACGGCCATGCTCACCTACTTCCGCACGGGACAGTACTACCTGAATCGCGCGGCGGCCCGTACGCGGAGTTCTACCCGGAGGTGCTCCGCCTCTCGGAGGGCCACTACTGGGTCGACTACGGTTACCACCTCGCCCCCATCCAGGCCTCGCACCTGGGTGAGATGGAGGCTCTGGCCGTCGAGCACGGGGTGCCGTCCTTCAAGATCTTCATGTTCTACGGGGACTACGGGCTCCACGGGAAGGCCGGACCGCGGGGCGCAGCGGGGCTTCCTCATGCTCGGCGAGGACGAGCGCTACGACCTCGCCCACTTCGAGTTCGTGCTGCGGGAGCGGCCGCCGTCCGCGACCGGCATCCCCGCCTCGGCGATCACGTGAGCGTGAGCCTCCACTGCGAGATCGCCGACATCCTGAACGCCTACACCCGGATCGTCCAGCAGGACCCGTCCCCTCACCGGGCTCCGCGCGTACAGCGCCGCCCGGCCGCCGCACTCCGAGGGGCTCGGGGTGTGGATCGCGGCCTACCTCGCCCACGAGGCGGCGTGCCGCAACGTCAACCTGCTCCACCTCTCGTCCCGGAAGGCGCTCGAGGCGGCGCTCCTCATGCAGGCCACCCTGCCCCCACCTGGATCTTCCGCTGCGAGGTCACCGCCGGGCATCTGCTCCTCGACTACGACACCCCGGCCGGCCCGCACGCCAAGGTGAACCCGCCGATCCGCTCGCGCGAGGACGTCGAGTTCCTCTGGCGGAGCCGTGCTCGACGGGAAGGTGGACTGGGTGGTGAGCGACCACGCGTGCTGCGCCACCGAGACGAAGCTCGACCGGAGCCCGCCCGGGCGACGTGTAGCTCGCCAAGGCCGGCTTCGGGGGCACCGAGTACCTCCTCCCGGGCGTGTTCAGCGAGGGCACCCGGCGCGGCCTGTCGCCCGGCCGCGTGGCGGAGCTGCTCTCCTGGAATCCGGCGCGGCGGTTCGGGCTCAGGCGGAAGGGCGATGTTGCCCCCGGCTACGACGCCGACCTGGTGCTCCTCGACCCCGACCGGTCCGGTCACCATCCGCGCGGCCGACTCGCCGTCGGCGCAGGGTTACACGCCGTTCGAGGGTCTCGCGCTCCGGGGTCAGGTCACGACGACGTTCCTCCGCGGTCAGGTCGTTTACGATCAAGGGGAATCGTGGGGCCCGCGCGCGGGCAGTACCTCCGGCGGCCGACGCCGGGTCCCTGAGCGCGCGGCCCGGATGCACGCGGCACGGGATCGAACCTGATGATGGGCAAGAGGATGCGAGACGAGTGACGACGCGCGGCGACGGGGAGAAGCTCTTTCGCTTGCAGGGCCTCGAGATCTTCGGCGACGCTGCGCGGCCGGCCCGGCGCCACCGGCCCACCGGGATGGTCCGGGAGCCGGCGCGGGATACCCCGCTGCTCGCCGAGACGGACGTGCTCGTCGTCGGCGGCGGCCCGGCGGGCGTGGCGGCCGCCATCGGGGCCGCCCGCCTGGGCGCCGACGTGCTGCTGGTCGAGCGCTACAACCACCTGGGCGGCCTCTCGACCGGCGGCCTCGTGATCTGGATCGACCGCATGTCGGACTGGACGGGCCGTCACGTGATCCGCGGCATCGCCGAGGAGCTGATGGACCGGCTGCCCGCGACGCGGTGTATCCGGCCCCCCGCAGGAGCCTGGGGCGCGCGCGACGAGGCCACGGCCGCCTACTGGACGCAACGCACGGCCGCCTTCCACGGCGTCGTCACCTGGTCGCCCACCATCGACCCCGAGTGGCTCAAGACCGCGTGCATGGACGATGGTGCTCGGGCACAAGGTGCAGCTCTTCCTGCACGCGCTGGGCGGTCGCGCCGATCGCCGACGGCGCGCAGATCGTCAAGGGCGCCATCTTCGAGAGCAAGGAGGGCCGCCACGCCATCCGCGCCCAGGTGGTGATCGACGCCAGCGGCGACGCCGATCTGTTCGCCCGCGCCGGAGCCGCCCTCGACTCCGACATCGACGAGGGCGACATCCACCACTGCACCAACACCGCGTGGCTCTTCGGCGGCGTGGACATGGACCGGTGGATCGCCTTCCGCACGGGAGACCCGAAGGGTTTCTCCGACTTCATGGCGCGCGGCCGCCAGAACGCCTCCGGTTCTTCGAGAAGCCGTTCGTGGGCTGGCGCAACGAGGTGGCGCTCTTCATGGGGCCGCGGCTGTCGGGCTACAGCGCCGTCGACGTCGGACGACCTCACGACGGTCGAGATCCGCTCGCGGCAGCTCATGGTCGGACACCTCGAGGTCTACCGGGCGCATGCACCGGGCTTCGACGCACGCCTACCTGATGCTGGGCGCGCCGCAGATCGGCGTCCGCCACAGCCGGCGCCTCCGCGGGCTCGCGCCAGCGTCACGCAGGCGCAGTGGGACACGGCCTACGTGTGGGACGACGAGATCGGCGTCTCGCCGAGCCTGTCGCCGAAGGTTCCGAACATCTCGGTGCCGTACGGCTCGCTGGTCCCCGACCGACCTCGACGGCATCCTGGGGCCCGGCCGGCACATCTCCTGCGATCCGAGCTCGCACACCTTCCTCCGGGAGATCCCGCAGTGCTGGATGACCGGCCAGGCCGCCGGCATCGCGGCCGCGCTGGCCGCCGCGCGGCTCCACGCCGGTGCGCGATCATCGATCCGCGCGCGATCCAGCGCGAGCTCGCTCGCGTCAGGGCGCCTTCCTCTCGCCGGCGGTGGAAGCCGGGCTGCGCGCGCCGACCGCCGCCACCTAGGCGCCTGCGGCCCGCCGCGCGGCGCCGCCGCCGCGGGCAGCCGCGCGCGGCCGGACGGGGCCACCGGATCCTCGGTCCGCGCCAACCCTTGACTCGGTGGGCGGCATGGCGGAGCATCGCAGAGTCGCGCGATGCACGACGGCACGCCGAACTCCGATCACGCGGAAGGGACCTGCCGATGACGACGCAGAGCGCTCGAACCCAGGATGGAGCTTGAGCAGCACCTCCACATGTACCGCCAGATGGCGAAGATCCGCGCCTTCGAGGAGCAGGTGCACGAGCTGTACAAGGGCGCGAAGATGCCGGGCCTGGCCCACCTCTACGTCGGCGAGGAGGCGGTGGCCGTCGGCGTGTGCGAGGCCCTGCGCCGGGACGACTTCATCACGAGCACGCACCGCGGGCACGGCCACTGCCTCGCCAAGGGCGCGTCGGTCGAACCGGATGTTCGCCGAGCTCCTCGGCAAGGAGCCGGGCTACTGCCGCGGCAAGGGCGGCTCCGATGCACATCGCCGATCCCGAGACCGGGCAACCTGGGCGCCAACGCCATCGTCGGCGGCTCGGCCGGCATCGCCACCGGCGCCGCGCTCTCGGCGAAGATGCGGGGCACCGGCCAGGTCGCGGTCTGCTTCTTCGGCGACGGCGCGCTCGGGCCAGGGCCTCCTCTACGAGGCCATGAACATGGCCGCGCTGTGGAAGCTGCCCGGTCATCTACGTCTGCGAGAACAACCTCTACGGCGAGTACACGCCGTGCCAGCGAGACGGTCGCCGGCGAGATCCTGGCGCCGCGCCCGGGCCTTCGGCGTCCACGCCGAGAGCGTCGACGGCCAGGACGTGCAGGCGGTCAACCGCGACGATGCGCCGGCTGGTCGAGCGGGCGCGCCGCGGCGAGGGCCCGGCGTTCCTCGAGTGCAAGACCTACCGCTACTACGGCCACCACGTCGGCGACGTGAACCGCGAGTACCGGTCAGCGCGACGAAGAGCGGGACTGGATGACGCACCACGACCCGCTCCAGACCCTGTCCACCCGGCTCATCGACCAGGGTCTCTCCGAGCCGGCGGTGTTCGAGCGCATCCTGAGCTGACGTGAAGGCCGAGGTCGACGCCGGCGTGCAGTTCGCGCTGGACGCGCCTACCCGAGCCTCAGCGAGGTGACCGAAGATGTCTACGCCTGACGAGCCTGAGCGCGGCCGTGCGCGAGCTGACCTACGGCGAGGCCGTCCGCGAGGCGATCGCGGAGGAGATGCGCCGCGACCCGCGCCGTGTTCGTCATCGGCGAGGACGTGGCCGAGGCCGGCCACCCGTTCAAGGTGCTGCTGGGCCTGGTGCAGGAGTTCGGCACCCAGCGGATCATCGACACGCCCGATCTCCGAGCCCGGCTACGCCGGCATCGGCGTCGGCGCGGCGATGACCGGCATGCGGCCGATCGTCGACATCATGTTCGGCGACTTCATCACGCTGACCATGGACCAGATGGTCAACCAGGCGGCCAAGGCCCACTACATGTCGGGCGGCAAGATCAAGGTGCCCATCGTCTTCCGGACGACGCTGGGCGCCACCCGCCGCTCGGCCGCCCAGCACTCGCAGTCGCTCCAGGCCTGGGTGAGCCACGTCCCCGGCCTCAAGGTGGCGCTGCCCTCGGCGCCCTACGACGCCAAGGGCCTCGATGAAGACGGCCATCCGCGACGACAGCCCGGTGGTCATCTTCGAGGACAAGATGATGTACCGGATGAAGGGCCCGGTGCCCGAGGGGGACTACACCATCCCGTTCGGCGTGGCCGACGATCAAGCGCGCGGGCACCGACATCACCATCGTCGCCACCAGCAGCATGGTGCCAGGTGGCGCTGGGCGCGGCCACGCATGCTCGAGGAGAGCGGCATCAGCGCCGAGGTGATCGATCCGCGCACGACGTGCGCCGCTCGACAAGCGAGACGCTGATCGCGTCGGCCAAGAAGACCTCGCGCGCCCTGCGTGGTGGACGAGGGCTACGAGCGCTACGGCGTCACCGCCGAGATCGCCTCGGTGATCGCGGACGGGGCCTTCTACTACCTCGACGCGCCGGTCAAGCGCATCGGGGCCATGGACGTGCCGGTGCCGTTCTCGCCGGTCCTGGAAGACCTGACGGTGCCGACGGAGAAGATCGTGTTCGACGCCGCCATGGCCGCTCTGCAAGGGCAAGCGCCTGATGCCCGCCGCGCGTCATCATGCCGGCACTCGAGCTGGCGCAGGACTCCGGCAAGGTCCTGCAGTGGCTCCGGGCGCCCGGCGACACGGTGCGGAAGGGCGACCCGCTCCTCGAGATCGAGACCGACAAGGCCACCGTCGAGATCGAGGCGCCGAGCTCCGGCGTCCTGCGGCGAGGTGACCGCGCAGGCAGGCGACGTGATCCCGGTCGGCCAGACGATCGCGCTCATCTTCGGGGCCGACGAGGCCGGCGCTGCCGTCGCAGCCGGCGGCGCCCAGCGGCCGCCGCCGCCGGCGCGCGGCCCCGCGGACCGGCCGCCGCCGGTCGCGGCGCCGCGTCGCGCGCCGCGGCCGCGGCCGCCGGATCTCCCCTGGCGCGGAAGGTCGCCGAGCAGCACGGCGTCGACCTCGCCCAGGTGACGCGCGACCGGCGGCGCGGATCGAGAAGGCGGACGTGCTCGCCTTCGTCGAGCGCCGGACCGCCGCGCAGCCGGGGGCAACGGGCCGGCTCGCGCCTCGCGCCGGCGTCGCCGAAGGCGCGGCGGCTGGCGGCCGAGCGCGGCCTCGACGTGGCCGACCTCCGCGGCTCCGGGCCCGGCGGCGCCGTCCTGACGGCCGACGTCCTCGCCGCGGCCGTGCGCCGGCCCGCGGCTCCCCCCGCCCAGCGTCGCCGCGGCGGCTCGGCCGGCGCGCCGCGCGTCGGGCACCATCTGGCGGGTCATGGTCGAGCGCATGACCCAGAGCTGGACCACGCGCGCCCCAGTTCCACCTGGTCCGCGAGGTCAACGCGAGCCGCCTGGTCGCCTGGCGGGAGCGCGCGGTCAAGCGGACCGGCGTCCGCGTCACCTACACCGACCTCCTCGTGAAGCTGGTCGCCGCCGCCATTGGGCAGCATCCCGGCGTGAACGCGTCCGTGGCAGGACGGCGGGATCGTGCGCCAGGCCGACGTCAACATCGGCCTGGCCGTGGCCATCGACGACGGGCTGGTCGGTGCCGGTGATCCACCACGCGGACCGCCTCGGCCTGGCCGAGATGGTCGCCGAGCGCGAGGACGTTGGTCGGCCGCGCCCAGGCCGGCGCGCCTCCGGCCCGCCGACATCACGGGCGGCGGCTTCACGATCAGCAACCTGGGGATGTACGGCGTCGACGGCTTCACCGCGATCGTGAACCCGCCGCAGGCCGCGATCCTCGCCGTGGGCCGCATCGCCGACCGCGTCGTCGCGCGTCAACGGCCAGCCGGCCGTCCAGCCGATGATGGTGCTGACGCTGTCGTGCGACCACCGGGCGCTCGACGGCGCCCGCGGCGCCCAGTTCCTCGCCACCCTGGCCGAGCTCGTCGAAGAGCCCCTGGCCCTGCTCACGTAGAGGAGTACGGTACGGGCCGGCGCGCCAACGATCAGAGCGGGCGACCGGAGCGGGCAAAGCCACCCGGCAACGTCCACGACCGTGCGAGACGCCGACCGGGCAGCCACTGGCCCGGTTGAAGGGGTGGAGCCGGGATTCCGTTGTCGCGGTGCCGACGTGCCGCCCTGATTCGCTTCAGCGCCCGGTGCGCATACCGCCGGCGCTCAATCGACTGACGCCTTCGAGCACGTCCGTGACGCCAATGCCTTCCGATCCGTGCGCCACCTTGCCCGGTGCGCGGCGGCCGGGCTACGATTGACGGCGCCGGTCCCGAGCAAGTCTCCGAGGGTCGTCGTCGACGCTCACGCGAGTCCCTCCGACGGCGAGACGCGCCGCAGCGCGAGAGGAGACGCTGAGTCGATGGCACGCCGGAAAGGCGGAGCTGAAGGCCCGGGTCTGCGCCGAGATCGATCGGCGCGGCCGAGGACATCGTCCGGATCAGCGAGCACATCATGCGCCACCCGGAGTCCGGCTTCCGGGAGGTGCGGACCGCCCAGTACGTCTGCGGCCAGCTGGACCGGATGGGGACTCGCCTACCGGAGCGGCCTCGCGCTGACCGGCGTCAAGGCCCGCATGTCGGGGCGAGCACCTCCGGCCCGACGGTCGGCATCCTCGGCGAGCTCGACTCCCTCATCGTGTCCGACCACCCGTACGCGCGATCCCGTGACCGGCGCCGCGCACGCCTGCGGCCACTTCGCCCAGATCGCGTCGATGCTCGGCGCCGGCATGGGATCTCCAGCCGGTGATGGGGCAGCTCGACGGGGACGTCGTCCTCTTTCGCGGTGCCCGCGGAGGAATGCATCGAGGTGGACTGGCGGATCGGCCTGCGCGAGCAGGGGCAAGCTCGAGTTCATCGTGGGCAAGGCCGAGCTCATCCGGCTCGGCGAGTTCGACGACGTCGACACTGATCACGATCACGCACACGCCGGCGCGGGCCGACGGCAGCTCTCGCCACCGTGGGCGACACCCACAACGGCTGCGTGGTCAAGCGGGCGCGGTTCCTCGGGCGCGCCGCTCATGCCGGGGCCCACCCGCACCTCGGCGTGAACGCGCTCAAGGCGGCGACGCTGGCGCTCAGCGCCATCGAGCACCAGCGCGGAGACGTTCCGGGACGAGGACGGGATCCGCGTGCACCCGATCATCACGCGAGGCGGCGAGGCGGTCAGCGCCATCCCCGCCGACGTGCGGATCGAGACGCTCGTGCGCGGGCGCACCGTCGACGCGATCCGCGACGCGTCCATGAAGGTCGACCGGTGCCTCCGCGCCGGTGCGCTGGCGATGGGAGCGACCGTCGAGATCACCACGATCTCCGGCTACCTGCCCAACGAGTCCGATCCGAACCTCGTGGCCCTCGCCTACGACAGCTGCGCGGCGATCGTCGGAAAGGACCGCATGGGCACGGCCCGCCACGTGACGGGCTCCACGGACGTCGGCGACCTCGCCTTCCTCATGCCGACGGTGCACCCGCGCTCGGGCGGGACCAAGAGCACGCCCCACACGAGCGACTACGTGGTGGTCGACCACCACCTGGCCGCGGTCAACCCGGCCAAGTCGATGGCGATGATGGTGATCGATCTCCTGTGGGACGGCGCCCGCGAGGCCGGGCGCGTCCTCGGCGCAGGCCGGCAAGAAGCTGAGCCGCGAGGAGTACGTGGCCCTCCGGCGAGGGCTGGACGGTCAGGAGAGGTACGGCGGATGACAATCCACGGCAACAGCCTGCGGCGCGGAGCCGGCGAGGACAGGAGAGGAGAGCGCTCGATGAGGGGAATGCATCGTCAGGGAGGACGGGCGACAGGGAACTGGCGCGTCACGGCGCTGGGCGCGCTGCTGCTGGGCTCGCGGCCGGCTTCGTGTCGGCGAACGCCGGCCGGCGCCCAGGATGACTTCAAGGGCGAGGAGCTGGTCGTCGTCAACTACGGCGGGACGTTCGGACGCTTCTGGACGCAGTTCATCATCGAGCCCTTCGAGAAGCGCTACAACGCGAAGGTCAGCCAGGTCCAGTCACTGACCTTCGACACCCTCGCCAAGCTCCGCGCGCAGAAGGACAACCCGCAGATCGACGTCTGGCTGATGGCCGACCAGGGCGCCGGTCATCGCCAAGAACGAGGGCCTCGTCGAGCCCTCTCCGCGGACCGGGTGCCCAACCTCAACCAGCTGGTGCCCAAGGCCCGCGTCCCCGGCGACCCGTACGCGGAGTTCCTGTTCGTCGCGCTCGCTCTCACCTACAACACCGAGAAGGTCAAGACGGCACCGACGTCCTGGGACGACCTCTGGAACCCGGCGTACAAGGGGCACGTCGTGCTGCCGGACATCAACGCATGCTGCGGGCATCTGCTCGATGCTCAAGCTGGCGGCGCTGAACGGCGGCGGCATCGACAAGGTGGACCCGGGCTTCAAGAAGCTGGCGACGCTCAAGCCGAACGTGCTGACGTTCTGGTCGTCGCACGACCAGATGGCCAACATGCTGAACAACGGCGACGCCTGGATCGGAGTGTGGGCGAGCGACCGCGCGGGGACCCAGGTGCTTCAGGGCGCGCCGGTCGGCCTCGCCTACCCGCAGGACGGCACGGTCCTCTTCGGCAACGGCATCGGCATGGTCAAGGGCACGAAGCACAAGGCGCTGGCCGAGAAGTACGTGAACTTCGCGCTCGATGCCGCCCAGCAGAACCAACTTCCACGCGAACGCCGTGCTCGGGCCGACGAACAAGAACGTGAAGCTCCCGGACAACGTCCAGAAGCTCATGCCGAGCGGCAAGGCGCTGGAGAACTCGTTCACCCCGACTGGGAGAAGATCGCGAAGTTCACGTCGGAGTGGACGGAGCGGTGGCAGCGCGAGATCACCTCGAAGTGAGCGCCGGCCGCGGGCCGGGCGGCGGGGTCACCCACCCCGCCGCCCGCCGGCAGGTCGTAGCCCCGATTCGTGGCCGCCATCCCCGACAGCGCTCATCCGCCGCGCTGACCCTGCGCGACGTCGTCAAGACGTTCGACGACGTCGTCGCCGTCGACACGGTCGTCCCTCGAAGTGCGGGCGGGTGAATCTCGTCACCCTGCTCGGGCCGAGCGGGTGCGGCAAGACGACGACCCTCCGATATGATCGCCGGCTTCGTCGAGCCCGACGCCGGCGAGATCCGCATCGGCGACCGCCGACGTCACCCGGCTCCCACCCAACAAGCGGGACATCGGGATGGTCTTCCAGAGCTACGGCCTGTTCCCGCACATGACGGTCGAGGACAACGTCGCCTACGGTCTCCGCATGCGCCGGGTCCCGTCTGCCGAGCGCGCGCCCGCGGGTGGAGGCAGCCCTGGAGCTGGTCCAGCTACACGGGCTGGCGAAGCGGTTCCCGCGCCAGCTGAGCGGAGGACAGCAGCAGCGGGTCGCGCTGGCCCGGGCCGTCGTCATCCGGCCGTCGCTCCTCCTGCTCGACGAGCCTCTGTCGAACCTCGACGCCAAGCTGCGGGAGGAGATGCGCTGGGAGCTCCGGCGGCTGCAGCGCGCAGCTCGACATCACCACGGTGTTCGTGACCCACGACCAGGAGGAGGCGCTCGCGATCTCCGACCGGATCGTCGTCATGAACGCCGGGCGCATCGAGCAGGTCGGAACGCCGAGCACCATCTACCGGCAGCCGCGCACCTCTTCGTGGCGCGGTTCATCGGGGAAAGCAACCTGTGGGGGGAACGGTCCGGGCACCGGCAGGCAGACGGCGTGCGCTTCGTCACCTCCGCCGGGCTCGAGCTCCTGGTCGAGGCCGGCCACGCCGTCGACGGCGAGCGCGGCGGTCGCTGAGCGTGCGCCCGGAGGCCGTCGCCATCATGCCGGCCGGCGACGAGGCGCGGCGCCGCTTCGCCAACCGCTCGAGGGCACCGTGGAGGACGTGAGCTACGTGGGCGCCTCCACCGCGTACCGGGTCCGGATCGCCCCCGACCTCAGCATGCTGGTCCGGCGTCCGAACACCGGCACCGATGGCCAGGGCGAGGCGGGGTGTCTTCGCGGCGAACGATCGCGTCGCGCTGGGCTGGCCGGCGAGCGCGTGCCTCATCATCCGGCCCGTCGTGACCACACGCCCCTCCCCTCGGCCCGGGCGCCGGTCGGAGAGCCGGTGGCTGCCGTGGGCGACCCTCATGCTCCCGAGCGCCTCCTGCTCGTCCCGTTCTTCTTCGCGCCCCTCGCGATCATGCTCGTGTACAGCTTCCATCGCTTCATTCCGGGCGGACGGCAGGAGCCCGCGTTCATCCTCGACAACTACTGGCGCTTCGTCTCCGACGGCTTCTACCGCGGGATCCTCGTCGACACGCTGCTCATGGGGGCGGCCGTGACGGGGCTAGCGCTGGTGCTGTCCTACCCGCTCGCGTACACGCTGGCGCGCAGCCGCTCGCGGTGGAAGGGCTCCTCACCGTCATCGTGCTGATTCCCTGATGACGAGCGTGGTCGTGCGCAGCTACGGGTGGATGATCCTGCTCGCGAACAACGGGGTGGTCAACTACGCTGCTCGCCGCGCTCCGGATCCCGCGCACCCAGCTCATGTTCAACTTCACGGGCACGGTCATCGGGCTGACCGAGGTCCTGATGCCGTTCATGGTCCTCACCCTGTCGGGCGTGATCCAGCAGATCGACCCCGACCTCGAGGACTCCGTCCGGAGCCTGGGCGGCGGCTCCTGGCACGTCTTCCGCGACGTCATCCTGCCGCTCAGCCTGCCGGGCGCCGCCGCCGGCTCGCTGCTCGTGTTCGTCCTGAGCGTCAGCGCCTTCGCGACGCCGAAGCTGATCGGCGGGGCCCGCACCAAGGTCATGGCCACCATCGTGTACGACCAGGCGACGGCGGTCCTGAACTGGCCGTTCGCCGCCGCGTGCTCGTTCATCCTGATCGCGCTCGTGCTCGGCCTGACGATCCTCCAGGGCCGGCTCCTCGCCGCCGCCCGCGCGTGGGTGCGGAGCGTCGTGGCCTCGACCGTGACGGCGAGGCGCGGGCCGGCACCGGCCGTGACGCGCGCCCGCCGACCGCTCCGGATCGGGCGGCTCGTTCTCTGGAGCGTCAACGCGATCGTCTGCCTGTTCCTGCTCGCGCCAATCCTGGTCGTGGTCGTCGCGTCGTTCAGCCGGGACGCGTACCTCGCGTTTCCGCCGCGGGGGCTGTCGCTCCGCTGGTACCAGGAGTTCCTGGCGAGCCGCGACTTCGTGAACTCGCTCGTCCTGAGCGTCCGGCTGGGCGTGGCGGCGACCGCCATCGCCACCGTCGTGGGTCTCCTCGCATCCCTCGCGCTGACCGCGCGGGGCTTCCGGGGCGCGGGCACGGTGCGGGGTCTCCTCACCGCGCCGCTGACGGTGCCGGGGATCGTGATCGGGATCGCGATGCTGATCTACTTCAGCCGCGTGGGCCTGGGCGGCTCCTTCCGTGAGCCTGCTGGCGGCGCACGTCGTCGCTGGTGCTGCCGTTCGTCGTCCTCATCGTGTCGTCCGGCCTCCAGGCATTCGATCGGTCGATCGAGGAGGCAGCCCGCAGCCTCGGCGCCGGCCGCGTGACGGCCTTCGTGACGGTCACCCTGCCGCTGATCAAGGGCAGCGTTCTCGCGGCGGCGGTCTTCGCGTTCATCACCTCGTTCGACGAGGTGGTGGTGACGCTGTTTCTGGCCGGCCCGCGCATGATGACCCTGCCGGTCCGCATCTTCCAGTACATCGAGTACAACAGCGACCCGCTGGTGGCGGCGGTGTCCACCGTGCTGGTCGTGTTCACGGTCGCGGTCGTCCTGATCGTCGACCGCGTGGTCGGCTTCAGCCGCCTCTTCTGACGGCGACCGTCCGCGCGCCGGCGCGCCGTCTCAGGACGCGGCGGGGGCCAACGCCGGGGCCAGCGAGCCGGTGACGGCGGCGCCGCCCTTCATCACGAGCGCCCGGTGCTTCGCCTCGCGCAGCACGCTGATGTCGGCGAGCGGATCCGCGTCGAGGACGATGAGGTCGGCCTCCTTGCCACGGGTGAGCGTGCCGACCTCGTCGGCGATCCCCATGCACTCCGCCGACCGGCAGGGTGCTGACCTCGATGGCCTGGGCCGGCGTCATGCCCGCCTCGACCATGAGGACGAGCTCGAGGCCGTTGTCGCCGTAGCCGTAGCCGCCGGCGTCGGTGCCCATGGCGATCCGCACGCCCGCGCGCAGCGCCCGGCCGAAGCTCCGCACGTGGTGCTCGTGCATCGCTCGAGCGCGCTCCTGCTTGAACGGGGGACCCAGCGTGGCGTGCCAGCGGTAGACGGCGAACGTCGGCACGTACCACGTGCGGCGCCGGACCATCTCCTCGATGCAGGCGTCGTCGAGCCAGCCGCCGTGCTCGATGGTGTCCACTCCCGCCCGGATCGCGGTCAGGGAGGCCGGGGCCGCCGAGCGCGTGGCAGCAGACCGGAACGCCGGCCATGTGGGCCTCGTCGACGATCGCCTCGACCTCCTCCGCCGTGAAGATGGGCCGCTTCGGATGGAGCTTGGCGGAGCTGACGCCGCCGCTGGTCGCGATCTTGATGACGTCGGCGCCCTGCCGCAGGACCTCGCGCACCTTGGCGCGCACGCCGTAGGGGCCGTTGCACTCCGGGCGCGGCATCCCGGGCACCACCGGCGACGGAAGCCCCTGCACGGTGGTGGCGTCGACGATCCCGTTCGTCGGCGACACGATGACCAGGCTGCAGTGGAGCCGCGGCCCGGGCACGAGGCCCTTGGCCACCGCTTCACGGAAGCCGGCGTCGAGCCCGCCGAGGTCCCGGGCGGTCGTGCAGCCTGCCTCGAGCGTGGTGGTGAAGCGCGGCGACCGTCTCGGCCGCCAGGAGCATGAGGCTCTGCCCCTGGTACGCGATCAGGTTCATGCCCCAGTGCGCGAAGTGGATGTGGCAGTCGATCAGACCGCCGGCATAGACCGTGTGGCTGCCGAGGTCCACGACCCGCACCTCGGACCGAAGGTGCGCTGCTGGCTGACGTCGACGATCTTGCTACCTTCGATCACGAGGGGTGGCGTCGCGCCGCGGCGGACCGCCCGCGCCGTCGAGGAGCACACCGCCGATCAGTGCCGTTCGCATCCGAGCTCCCCCTTTGGGTCACATCCGTGGAACCGCCGATGGCCGCTCTCACGATAGCCGAAGCGCGTCGGGCGGGACAAGGCGCTCTCGGCGCAGGCAGCCCCGCTGCCGACGGATGGGAGCGAGACCCAGAAGCGGCCGCAGGCCTCCGGCGTGGAAACAGCACGGCGTCGCGGGACCCGCCCGTGGGCGACTGGCCGAGCAGCGGACCGGAATCAGTGCGTGTAGGCGCCGATCCTCCGTTCTCGAGAGAGCCAGGCGTTCCGAAGTCGCTCAGCGAGGCTCGGCACGGATGGGCACCCGCGCACCGCCCCCCCATGATCGGAACGCATCGCTCATCCGGATGGTTCCCACTAAGACCGGGCTTTGGCCCGCATGTCAGATCCCCAGGAACAGCCCCGGGAAGCCTCGATCAGACGCCGAGATACGCGCGCCGGACGTCCTCGCCGGCGGCGAGCGCGGGTCGCGATCCGGTCAGGGTGACGGCCCCCAGCTCGAGCACGTAGGCGCGGCGCGAGCGCCTGCGCGCGGTGCAATTCTGCTCGACGAGGGCCGCGGGGTGCCGTCCCGGCGATGGCCTCGATCACCGCGAGGATGCGGTCGATGATCATGGGGCGAGCTCGAGCGATGGCTCGTCGAGCATGAGGAGCCGGAGCTCCGACATGAGGCTCCGCGCGATGGCGAGCCTCTGCTGCTCGCCGCCGGAGCGCATCCCCGCCGCCAGCCGCTGTCGATCCCGCCGGGCGGGCGCGCGATCCGTCCGGCGGGTCTCCGTCCTCATCCCTGGCTCAGCCATCACGTCCGGCCGCGACGCCGAGGTCGGCCCTCGATGCCATCGCCTCTGACACGACCAACGACACCGGCGGTAGCGTTTTCGAAAATGAATGGATCCGCGGACACACGGAGGAGCGATCTGCCTCGATCCCGAGCCGGCGCGCTGCTGGGTGGAGACACGGGATGGCGGGATGCTCGTCTTCGGTGGTCTGCCAATCGAGCAGTCGCGGAAGCTCAGCGTGCGCCGACGTGAAGACGGTCGAGGCCTGGGACTGACGATCCCGCCGACCCTGCTCGCACGGGCCAATCACTCGATCCTGTGACGCGCGGCCCCGGTTCTTTCGTGGACCCGGCGATGGTCCATGAGACCCGGCACACGCCGACCGTGTTGGCATAGCCGGGTGAGCCTGTTTCCGCAGGGCGCCCGACTCCTCTTCTACGCGCGAGAGGCGACAGGCCTCGGGCAGCTGGCCCGCCTCCACGCGGTCTGCGAGGGACTCTCCCGGCACTGGCCGGGGCTGGCACAGCTCGTCGTCACCGGCTCTCCGTTCCCGGAGCGTCTCTCGCGGCTTTCGGGCGTCGACTGGGTCAAGCTGCCTTCGGTGGAACGAGTGGGCCGAACACTTTCGCGCCACGCTCGCTCCCGCTGCCGATCGAGACGGTGCGCCGCCTGCGCGAGGCCGTGCTCATCGCGACCGTTCGCGCGTTTCAGCCGCACCTGATCGTCGTCAGCGACAGCTTTCCGACGACCCCGAAATCCCGCCCGCCCTCCGGGTCGGCGGGCAGGCCGGCCGGCGCCCGAGTGCTGGTCCTGGCCCTCCGCGATGTCGTGGCGGAGCCGGAGCTGGTGCGGCAGACGTGGGCCGCAGCCGGCGCGTACCCGGCGCGCTTCTCGATGGCCTGCACGACCCTGATCCTCGTCTATGGCGACGAAGACTCTATCCGGCCGCCCGCGAGTACGGGTTCTCTCCGGCCGCGCCTCGCCAAGACCCGGTACGTCGGGCATCTCCGTCGGGATGCCGGAACCCTCCCGGACGCGGAGCAGGCAGCGCTCAGGCGGACGACCGACCGGCCTCGTCCTGGTGACCGCGGGTGGCAGGCCGGGACGGATACGCGCTCCTGCAGGCGGCGCTCGACGCTCGCCGCGCAGCCGGGAGGCTGAAATCCCGCCCGGATTGGCTGCTGGTCACCGGTCCCCTTCATGCCCGAGGCCGACCGGCAACAGAAGCTGGCGGACGCCGCGCGGGACGTCGCCGCCGCCCGTGTCGTCGCCACCGTCAGAACACATGCCAGCCCATGTCGCCGCGTGCCGATTCGCCAGTCGCGTCCATGTGGGCGGGTACAACACGCTCTGCCGTGATTCTGGTCGTTTCGAGCGGCCGGCGGTAGTCGTTGCCGCGTGCCAGCCGAGCACGCGAGCAGCTCGTCCAGCCGAGCTCCGTAGCACCGGCGCTGGAACACTGGCCGAGATGATCCGGCACCCCGATGAGCTTGCAGAGCGCCGCCCAGCGCCCCTGAAGGCAGTGGCTGAGACCTGATCAGGTGGCGACACGACCCACTGGCGAGCGGCCGTGCATGCAGCCCTCGAGCCTCGCCGGGCAGCCGCGCCGTTGCTGGCGCGCTCGCGGGGTCTCCTCGCCACGCCCGCGTGATCCAGCTCGAGCCGAGGCCCTCTACTGGGGCGTCGCGCGCTGCGCTGCGACTTCCCGCGGGTATCTCCGGCAGCCGCTCGCGCGGGATCAGGCGCTGGCGACCTTGCGACGTCGTCGTCCCGAGAGGCGGGAGGACGATTTTCTCGACCTCGTCCGCAGGGCGGTATACGGGGAGCCCGGGAGCCCTCATCGCGCCTTGCTCCGCTTCGCCGGCTGCGAGTACGCCGACCTCGAGCGAGCGGTCCGAACCGATGCGACGAGCGGAGGGGGAGCCCTCGAGGCCCTCTACCGGCAGGGCGTCTACCTCACCGTCGGCGAGCTGAAGGGGCGCCGGCCCGCGGATCCGCGGGGCCATTTCGACCAGTCCCGCTCGATCCGGTGGCGCTGCGCGAATCCCCCTGACGGCCGGGCTGCGTGCACGCGCCCGCACGAGCGGGAGCGGGGAGCCGAGACGGCGGTCCCGGTGGATCTCACGTCGATCCGCGATCAGCGCAGTGAACACCTTCCTGGCTCTGAGCGCCCGCGGAGGCGCGGAAGCTGGGAGAGAAAGCGATCTGGGGCATCCCCGGGCGCTCGGTGACCGCCTGGCGATCCAGCAGCAACGTTCGGGAAGCCACTGGCCCGTCTGTTCCTCCTGGTCGGTCCGGCGACCGTGGCGGAGCTCCATCCTCGCTACCGTCGCTGGAGTCTTCGCCTCACGCGCATTCTGCAAGCGCCCTGGCGGCCCCGGCCGCTCCCCGCCCGATCCACGCTCCTCCGGCCGACCCATTGCCGGTCGCCCGGTGGGCGGCCGCCACGCTGCGCCGGGGACAGATGCTGCCGCACCTTCTGGACCTTCGTGAGCTTCGTTGCCCGTCGGATTGTGCGACGCGGCCCGAGGCGCACTGCCTCGACTGCTGCCACCGGGGCTCGAGGCGACGGTCACCGGCGAAGCGGTCACCGCGGGGCGGCGCGCCGCGCTTCGCGGCGGCGGGCGTGGTGGCGGTCCCCGACTGCATGGAGCGCCAGGGTCCGGGGATCGACGACACGTGATGCCTCGGCCCCCGCGCGCTCCCGACGACGTGCACTTCTTCCGGGATCTCCATCGCGCTGGAGCCCGGAGCCGAGGGCGGGCGCGGCCCTCTCCCCGACGGGGCACTCATGATCACGTCCCTTTGCGCGACACGTGGCTCCCTGATCCCGTTGAACGCGTCCATGGGCGACCGCGCCCGACGTGGCGCCGCGCGCGCGATGCGGCTGCGCGCTCCGACGCCCCTCGGCTGGACTCCCCATCTCTGAACATCCGCAGCTTGAGAAGCTCACCGTGGGAGGCATGACGTTCCACGACACCGACGTCATCCGCGTGCTCGAGGAAGCGCCCCCGGCCCGCTTCGAGGAGGGCGTCATGGACTACCAGCTCGCCGAGGAGGAAGGAACGGACCAGCCGCGTCTCCGGCTCTGGTCCACCCGCGAGTGGGAGCCGTGGATCCAGGGCCGTCGCGGCCGCCTTCCTGGAATGCCATCAGCGAAGGCCGGGGCGCCGAGCGCCTCATGGGGACCTCTGTGGCGCGATGCCCGCCTCCCTCAGGGTCGAGCGACGCCCTCCGATCGAGACCGGCGAGGCAAAATCCGCCACCTCCACACCCCGCCACGGCACTGGAGTCACCTCGGCTCTGACCGTCCCCGAACCCGGCGCCGTCAGTTCACCTCGTCAGGAGACCGAGGTAGGCGCGGCGGACGTCCTCGCGGGCGGCGAGCGCGGGCCCGATCCGGTCAGGGTGACAGCCCCTGCTCGAGCACGTAGGCGCGTCGTCGCAGCGCCAGCGCGCGGTGCACGTTCTGCTCCGACGAGAAGCACCGGGGTGCCGTCCCGGTTGATGGCCTCGATCACCCCGAGGATGCGGTCGACGATCAGCGGGGCGAGCCCGAGCGATGGCTCGTCGAGCATGAGGAGCCGCGGCCCGACGTGAGGCCCGCGCGATGGCGAGCATCTGCTGCTCGCCGCGCGGAGAGCGTCCCCGCCCCGCCTGCCGCTGGCGATCCCGGAGGATGGGAAAGAGCGCCATGACCCGATCGCGTGACGCCGCGCGCCGCGCTCCGGCGCGGCCGGCAGTGGTAGCCCCCGAGGTCCAGGTTCTCGCGGACCGTCGAGCGAGGGGAAGATCTTCCGGACCCTCGGGCGTGAGGACGAGGCCCCCGCCCGACGATCTCGTGGGGCGGCACCCCGTCGATGCGCTCGCCACCGAAGTGGATCTCGCCGCCGGCCGGCGCGAGGAGGCCCGCGATCGCGCGCAGGGTCGTGGTCTTTCCCCGCGCCGTTGGCGCCGACCAGGGCCACGATCTCACCGGGTCCCACCGTCAGCGAGACTCCCCGGAGCATCGGGCACGTCGCGATACCCGGCGTGAAGCTCCTGGACGACCAGCACGGGTGCGCCGACCCCGCCGTCGGGCCGGGCGCGCGCGATCGTCCGGCGGGCCTTCCGTCCTCGTCCCCGGACTCAGCCATCGCGTCCGGCCGCGCGACGCCGAGGTAGGCCTCGATGACGCGGGGATCCTCGAGATTGCTCCGCCGGGACGCCCTCGGCGATCTTCTCGCCGTGGTCCAGGACGACGATGCGGTCCGAGAGCGTCACGATCGCGCGGAGAAGGTGCTCGATCACGAGGATCGTGAGCCCGCGGTCCCGCAGCCGCCGGCACAGGTCGATCATCCCGAGACCCGGTCGGCGTGAGGCCCGACATGACCTCGTCCAGCAGGAGCAGCCGCGGCGCAGTCGCGAGCGCCCGCGCGAGCTCGAGCCGCCGCCGGTCCGACAGGGTGAGGGTCCCGGCCAGGCGGTCGGCCCGGGTCTCGAGGCCGACCAGCGCGAGGGCTTCGCGGGCGCCGCGCGCGCGCCGCCGGCCACCTTCCCGGTGGCGCGTGAACGCGCCGCCGACTCGCCGCATTGTCGAGGACGGTCAGCCCGGGAAACGGCTGGACGATCTGGAACGTGCGCGCGATGCCGAGCCGGCACATCTGGGTGCGGCCGCAGCCCGGTGATCGAGCGGCCGGCGAAGCGGACGTCCCCGGACGTCGGACGATGGAATCCGGCTTCATGAGGTGGAGCAGCGTGGTCTTCCCCGCCCCGTTCGGCCCGATGATCCCGCAGACCTCGCCCGGCTCCACGGCGAACTCGACCCCGGAGACCGCGAGCAGGCCCTGAACCGCTTGGGTCAGCCCCCGCACTTCCAGCAGCGGCATCGTTTGTCGCTCAGGCTTGCCGGGGCCGCCAGGGTCCCCGCTGCCGGAAGATCCGGCGCCACGCGCCGACCAGCCCCCCCGGGAGGAACGTGATCACGATGACCAGCAGCGCGCCGTACACCATCACGTCGATGCCGGGGCGGCCGCGGATCAGCGCCGCGTGTCGCCTCGGACAGGGGCGTGAGGATCGACCGGATCCGAGGAGAGGCCCGAAGCAGCGTCCCCGGCCGCCCACGATCGGGCGGAGCAGGATCTCGACCGACACCGATGGCCCGGAACACCAGGCCGGGGTCGATGAAGGTGAAGTACTGGGCGTAGAACGTGCCTGACGGCGGTCAGGAACGCCGACACGGCCATCGCGACGAGCTTCGCACGACATCGTGTCGACGCCGGATGCCTCCGCGCGCGTCCTCGTTCTCGCGGATGGCGGCCAGCAGGTGGCCGAGACGCGACCGCCTCGATGGCCCGCACGAGCGCGAGGGCCGCGACGACGAGCGCGAGGGCCACGTAGTAGTAGGGCAGCTTCCGCGGAACTGGAGGCGCCACAGGGAGTCGCCCGTCTCCGACGAGCGGCATCAGGGATGCCCATCGGGCCCCCCGATGGCCATCCAGTTCACGGCGATGAGCCGCAGCATCTCCGCGAAGGCGAGGCGTCACCAGGGCGAAGTAGGGGCCACGGAGCCCGTAGCGGAACGACGGGTATCCCGGCGAAGCACGCCGAAGGCTGCCGCCAGGACGCCGCCCGCCAGAGCCCGAGCCATGGGCTCACTGCCGAGGCGCACCGAGGAGCGACGTGTCGACGTGTACAGGCGCCGATGCCGAAGAACGCCCGCGTGGCCGAAGGAGAATCTGCTCCGGCGTACCCGCCTGCAGCGACGCTCCAGGCCGTTCCCGAGGTACGCGAAGAACAGGACGAGCACCGAGCGTGTGGACGGCGTAGGGCGAGAGGAACGGCGGCACCGGCGCAGCAGGGCCGATCGCGAGCGCCGCCGCGAGGCTAGCCACGGGCGCGGCCGAGGAGCCCGTTCGGCGCGGAACAGCAGCACGAGGACGAAGAGCGCGAAGATCGGCAGCTGCTTGAGCGAGCCCGGCAGGACCGCGGCGCCGATCGATCCCGCCAGCCCGACCACGAAGCCGCCGAGGAGCGCGCCGAGGAAGCTCCCCATCCCGCCGCCGAGGACCACGATCACGAACGCGCAGGGATGTTGAACGACGTCGCCCGACGTCCGGGCGCGACGTAGAGGAACGGGGCTGACAGGTTCCCCGGCGACAGCGGCCAGCGCCGCGCCCAGCCCGAACGCGAAGGCGAGTCGAGCCGGCGGACGTCGATGCCCATCAGGAGGGCGCCTCGCGCTCCCCGCCGCGGCCCGGATCGCCTTGCCGGTGTCGGTGTAGCGGAGGAAGAGCCAGAGGAGGACGGCGAGGGCGATGTGAGGCGAGGAACGCGACGAGCCGGCGGCACGCTCTCACGACCGCTCCGCCGAGCAGGATGCGGCGGCAGCCGGTAGCCGAGCTGGAGGCTCCGCGGGTCCGCCCGGAACGCGGCGAGGGCCGCGTTTCTCGAGGAACAGCGCCAGCCCGAGCGTCAGGAGGAGCTTCGGTTCGACTCCGGCGCGCTCCGGTTCGGCGTGATGACGAGCCGCTCGATGACGATGCCGGCCAGGAAGAACACCGGGCCCCACGATCACGACCGACACGTACGGATCGATGCCCGCGAGGCTCCAGAGGAAGAACGTCGCGTACATGCCGAGCATCATCAGCGTGCCGTGCGCGAAGTTGATGATGCGGAGCACGCCGAAGACGAGGGTGCAGCCCGAGCGCCACCAGCGCGTAGACGCCTCCGATCAGCACCCCGGAGATGGTGGCCTGCCAGAGGAGCGGGTCGTCAGGGTCCGGCGCGCCGCCGGCGCCGCCCGGGATCCGGGAGCCGGCGGCTGGGGACGGAACGGCGGTCAGCGCGACCAGCGGGGAACGGGAAGACGGCCCGGCCTCGGCGAAGTGCGCCGGGCCGACGCACGACGACGGTCTTGCCGCCCTGGTTCTGGAGCAGGGCGGACTGCAGCGTTGGCGTTCTCGCCGGTCTTGTCGAACTGGATCGGCCCCTGGGGCAGGATGTGGTCGGCGAGGTTGGTCGCGCCGCGCCTCGCGGAGCTTCGCGCGGTCGGCGTTGCCGGCGCGCTCCAGCGCATCGCGCAGAACCATCGTCGCGCTGTACGCGCCTGGACGGGAGTGGGAGGACATCGGCGAGCTGAAGCGCTTCTGGTACGCCTCCATCACGCCGCTTGGCCCGCTCGCTCGCGGGTTGTGCCAGTAGTTGCCGTCAGGATCAGGTCGGACGGAAGCTCGCGCTGGTCGGCGAGGAACTTCGGGTTGGAGAACCCGCCGTCCGAGATCCCCATCACGGCCTTGGTCTCGAGCGCGGAGCTCCGTGGCGGTGCGGGCGATGAGCAGCGCGTCGCCGAAGTAGCCGGTCACGATCACCACGTCAGGCTTGGCGGCCTTGATCTTCGTCACCTCGGTGGGTGACGTCCGCCGTCCGGAGGCTGTAGCGGCACCCGGAGGACGAGCTCCATGCCGACGTTCTTGGCGTGCTTCTCGACGTGGCCCGCCACCGTCGTCCTGAAGAGGCCGTCTCGTGCATCATCGCGAGCATCTTGACCGAGGTGCCGGTCGCCTTGGCGAGCTCGGCGAGGTGGTCGGAGGCTCTTCACGGTCATCACGCGCGCGTTCGGCTGGACGCGGAACGGTGTACTCGAAGCCGCGCTCGGTGATGTTGTCGGCCACCGCCACCGTGATGATGAACGGGGTCTTCCTTCTTCTCGGCGAGCTGGGAGATGTTGTACGCGACGGGCTCTGGTACGGCCCGAGGACCGCCACGACGCCCTCCCGGATGAGGCGCCCGCCTTCCGCGGTGCCCGACCTGGGCTTGCCCTGGCTGTCGCCGCCGGACAGCGTGAGCTTAGCGCCGCCCTGCGGACTTGATCCCGCCCGCGGCGTTGATCTCCTCGACGGCGAGCGTCATGCCGTTCACGACGAGCCCGCCGTCGAACGCGAGCGGACCGGACAGAGGATGGACGTGACCGACCTTGATCTCGCGGGCCTGGGCGCGCAGCACGGTCGGAAGCCCAGCAGGCGGCGGCGCCCGCCGGGCCAGCGCCCCGGACGAAAGCTGCGGCGGGAGACGTGGGTGGATCTGATCCATGACCGGCCTCTCCTCCTGCTTGCCTGTGTTCTCGACCGAGTGTGAGACGACCAGTCCACGTGCGGATGCCGCTGCCATAGGTACCTCAAAGCGGCAATCCCGCGGCGGCGGCGAGAACCGGGATCCTCGCGCAGCCGGCATCCGCCCGGACGCGAGCCGTCCCCCGCCCTGACCGCTCGGCTATGATGCGGAGAGCAGAGCGCCCGCGGCGCCGGGCCGATGTCGATCCGACGGTCCCGCCGGCGCCTCTCGGATGATGCGCCGCTCCCGCGGATCGGCGCGGGCCCGGCTCCAATCTGATCACGCTCGAGGAGATGGCGACGATGCGATTCTCATCATGGTCAAGGCCACCAGAGAGTCGGAAGCCGGCGTCATGCCCGGAGAGAAGCTCATGGGCGGAGATGGCGCGAGTACCACGAGGAGCTCGTGAAGGCGGGCGTCCTGCTCGACGCCTCGGCCTGTGGCCCACCGCCACGGGGGTGGCGGATCACAGTACTCGCGCGGGAAGGCGCACGCTCACCGACGGTCCCTTCGCCGAGACGAAGGAGCTCCTGGCCGGCTACACGCTCATCAAGGTGAGCTCCGGGAGGAAGCGATCGAGTGGACGAAGCGCTTCCCCAATCCCGCCGGCGAGGGCAAGGACGCGGAGATCGAGGTGCGCCAGCTGTTCGAGCTGGAGGACTTCGCGCCCGGCGGCGCCGTCGAGCGCTTCCTGGGAGATGGGGCTGCGATCTGCAAAGCGGTAGAGACGACCGTGACGGACGACACCTGGCCTCGTCCGGGACACCGGACGGGTCGACCTCGAGGCCGACGTCGTGGTGGTGGGCGGCGGCGGCTGCGGTCTGACCGCCGCGATCGCCGCCGCTGCAGGGCGAGGCCGACGTCCTGGTCGTCGAGAAGCAGGCCCGGCCTGAGTGCAACACCGCGCGCTCCGGCGGGATGGTGCCGGCCGCCGGCACCGCTTCCAGCGTGCGGCGGGCGTCGATCGAATCGCCGGAGAATATGGCCGAGGACATCCTCCGGAAGAACGGCCACGCGTCGGACCGCGAGGCGACGCTCCACCTCTGCCGGATGGCGCCGCGCCCTCGTCGAGTGGCTGGTCGACTCGGTGGGCGTGGCTCTCGACTTCGTGCACGACTTCAAGTACCCGGCGCACTCCGAGTTCCGCATGCACGCGCCGCCCAGCCGGACCGGCGCGGCGCTGTGAGGCGGATCTGCGTCGCGCGGTGACCGGCGGCACCCGCGGGTGGAGCTCGTCGAGGGCGCCGCGGTGACCGGCCTGATCGCGGACGACGGCGGCGCGGCGGCGCGGCGTGGTGGTCGAGCGGGCCGGCCGCGTCGAGCCGGATCGGCGCGCGCAAGGTGATCTGGCCGCCAACAGGTTCGCCGCCAACCGGCGGATGCTCGAGCGCTATTGCCCGGAAGTGGCGGCGCGTACCTACTTCGGCGGCGAGGGCAGCACGGGATGAGGCCATCCAGGTAGGGCGAGGCGCTCGGCGGCGCGGTCGCCTCTCATGGACGCCTACCAGGCGCACGCCTCGGTCGCGGTCCCGCACGGGATCCTCATCACCTACGCCGTGATCACCGAGGGCGGCATCCAGGTCAACCGGGACGGCCGCCGGTTCGGCGACGAGACCACAGGCTACTCGGAGCACGCGCTCCGCGTGCTCGCCCAGCCGGAGGGTCTCGCGTGGAACGTGTACGACGAGCGGCTCCACCGGCTCGCGCTCAGGGTTCCGAGGACTACCGGCAAGCGCTGGACGCCGGCGCGTGTGGCCTCGGCGGCGACCGCCGCCGAGCTGGCGGCAGTCGCTCGGACTCCCGCCGCGGGCGCTCGACGACACCCTCGCCGAGTACCAGGCGGCCGTCGAGGAGAAGCGCCTGATCCGTTCGGCCGCCGCGACCGCCGCCGGCTGGAGCCGCCCTTCCGCGGAGTGAAGGTCACCGGCGCCCTGTTCCACACGCAGGGCGGGCTCCGGGTGGACATCGCCGCCCGAGTC